>Ga0208669_1000066_pt1 | contig 45128 bp, 62 predicted proteins | sample 21_taG_FD_184095 | JGI IMG/M metagenome (GOLD analysis project Ga0208669, IMG submission 184095) | Marine viral communities from the Subarctic Pacific Ocean - 21_ETSP_OMZ_AT15319 metaG (SPAdes) (version 2) | ecosystem: Environmental > Aquatic > Marine > Oceanic | place: Pacific Ocean | collected...
ATTTAGATATGCTCCTCTTGAAAATCCTTGAGCACCACCGCCTGCGATTACTACACTTTTGTTATCAGAGCCATCAGATGTTCCAGTAGTAATCCCATTATTATCTTGAACAATTATTGTACCAGCAAATGTAGCGTTTTGGCTAGTATCTATTTTTAATGCTTCATTATTTCCATTAGTAGCAAGGAATATATCAGATTCAGACCTAAGAACCATAGAATATCCACTAGAGCCACTTAAGATTGCCCCACCATCACTATCTTCTGAACCAAAAAGACCTCTTAAAGCAGAACTGTTTGCTTCAAACCTTATTGTGTTTGAACCTGTGCTAGATTGTTCTAAGGTCACACCATCACCACTTGTAGATGATAGTATATGTAATTTTTTATCAATATTAGTTGAGCGACCTATACCTATGTTACCACCTTTATATGTCAGTCCAACAGTTCCATCATGTACTAGTTGAACTGTACCAGTATTTGAACTTCCACCACCTTCTGTTACTATTACTGCAACAGAACCTTGCCCCCCATAACTTCCTGATTGACTAGCTGATATACCAATTCCATGACTAGCAACATTATTGACTAAACCAATACCATTACCATTTGCGAATGTAAAAAATTCATCACCAGCAGTTTCTTTAACATGGAGTTTACCTGACGGAGAAATATCACCTATACCTACGTTACCACCTTTAATGTGCATAGTATCAGTATCTGAACCATCTGTTAATATTAAAGCATCTGCACTAGCATCATTTTTAATTCTAGCCTTTACAGTTGTACCTTCCCTAAATAAAACAGAGCTATCTCTATCTGAAGCTGACCTAATATCTACTGAGCCACTTGAACTGGCATGACTTGATTCTATTATAATCTTACTATCGGAAGATGTACTTTTCAAATGCACTAAAGCGTCTGGAGAAGAAGTTCCTATGCCTACTCGTGAATTAGTAGTATCTACAACAAAGACATCTCCACCATCATTTTTTTCTACTAAAAATGCTGTAGTAGAGTTACCACTATCTGATTTTACATGAAGGTTTCCATTTACTATTTCATCGTAAGCCCCTGCACCATCACCATTAACAGTTAAGTCACCATTAATAGTTACGTCTCCCCCTATAGTACCACCTACAAGGTTTACGTTTAATCTACTATTAGCATTATCTAGAGCCGCATTTAAGGCTTCTTGTGTTGTGTGAGAAAATGCATTAACTGCATTACCTGAAGAGTCTAGAAGAACTTTATTAAGAACTTCTTTTGTTGTAAACTTATTTATGTCTGACATTGTTTATCCTATATTCCTCCACCACCGCTTTAAAAGCCTCTATATTGGTTAAACTAAATTCGGTACTTTGACGGCTCTTGAGCCACCAGTCTTATCCTTTTTGCGGACACCATACCTCTGTATAGCTTCTTTAAAATTTCTTTCATGCTTAGTCGCCATAGCCATTGACGCTTGCATAACATTAGGGTCTGCTGTTTTACCAGCCTTATCCATGTATAAACATTTCTTAACATAGTCTACTACAGAAAGCTCAAGTGCATTATCTATATCTAGACTATCTGTTATAGCAGTTACACTATTTGGTTCTGCGTAGTAATGTATTAGTATACCATCAGTTACAGCTTCTGATATTGCTTTAAATTGTTTTCTCGCTGTAGTTCTTCCATTACCAGATGAATCTACTTTAGTTATTAACGCTAATGCATCTCCTTCTATAAAATACATTGCATCATTTTCTGGGTATTTAATATTGCTTGCCATAATTAATCCGGTGCGTTTACGTTATCTTCACTTGTTGCATCAGCTAATAATAAATTCTTATCAAGTAGCCTAGGTATCTGTATATAGTCACCCTCATTATCCATTAAGTAAACTCTTAATATGTGATTAGCTTCTAACTTATTATTACTTGAGTCTTGAGCTCCATCTGCTAAATTGTAATACATTTTATTTGCAGTTGTACTTATCTTAGCGTGAACAACTTTTGTTTTAAACATTCCTATTTCCACTAAAGCATCATTAATTAAATTTATAATATAAGCTTCAGGAGCATCTGGGAATACAAGTCTTACTCGACTTATTAATTCTTTTACACTTATTGAATGTACTGCCATATTAATTTACTAGCTGTGCTAGTCCTTTATCATAGTCTTGTTGTAATTTTACTTGCTGTTGTAAGTACATATTATAATTTTGCTGATTGGTATTTAAATTTTGAGAGTATTCCTGAACCTCACTATTTACTTGGGCACTATATTTATTTAATTCAGTTGAAAATTTTTGTATTAAGTCATCATTATTTTGAATAGTTGCTTGTAAAGTATTAGATTTATTTTGTAAATCAAGAGCTTGGTCTTGAGCTTTATTAAACTTATCTACGTCTGTTGCTTGAGAAGCTTCTTGTTGAGCATCAGCAGCATCTAGTTGAGCCTGTCTTAATTCTACTTGTAAATCAGAGTTATGCTTTGCAAGTACAGATTGAACGCTAGCTTGATATTTAGCATTCTCTTTATTAAACTCATTTAATTCATTTTGCACATCTGTCCTATGAGCATCAAGTAGTTGGTTTTGTTTTTGTAATTCTACAGATGCTAATTCAATATCTTCATCTGTCCCTAAAAGAGTATCAAAATTATTTCCGCTCCCAAAATTAACAGTACTGCTAGGTTTTGTATACGTTGGAAGATTGCCAGTTATGTCAGCAACAGAAACCGAAGAAACCGTAATGGAACTTACAGAGCTAGCACTCGCATCAGCATTACTAGCATCTGAATAAGATACAGTACCTAAACTCGGTACGTTTGGAGCTGAAGCAGATATACTTAAATCTGATTTTTTTAAATCAATTATGTTTTTACCAAGAGCTTTAATTGAAGAGTATAAGACTACTAAGTACTCAGCTTCATCTGGAAAGTTAGCTATAGTAGAAACAGCACTTGCATCTACAGTAGGATAAATAACGTGATGAACTCTTCCTACTTGACTAGATGTAGGTAATGGATAAATCTCTAATGTGTTATCTATTATTAAATACGCTGGGTCTGTAGAGCTTGCTACTTCCATATCAGAAGCATCTTGTATTCTACCTCTCTTATAAACAGGGACTAACCTACAAGGTTGGTCTATAGTTCCATCATATCTAAGAACATCTAAGACTAATCCTTTTGTATCTAAAGTATCAAGACTAGGTGTAACATTGTTTAAGGTAGTTAAGTCAGCACACTTTAATAATAGCTGAGGAGGTAGAGAGTTTATAATCTCTTTACAGCCAGCAGTCATAAAATCATCCATAGCTGTTTGGTCACTAAATGTACCTATAATATCTTGTATCTGTACGTCAAAGTTAGCCATTAAACAGCACCTGCTTGACTTGCCTTTTTAATTCTTTCTTTCCAAATTTTATTAGTATTTTTATTTCTACTTTTTGCTGACTTTGCAATATGGTCGTCCATACTCATTGTCGAAAATTCTATATCACTTCTCTTACCAATCTCACTTTGCATAAACATATTAGTTGTGTATGCAGGTTCAGAAGCTTTGCTTCCACACTTTCTACAGTAGAACCATTGTTCTGGGTTTGGACTTTTACATTTTACACAATTCATATTTTCCTTTAGGATTTTGGGGGTCACCCTTTATTCGATAACCCCCACAGTTCCGTACTGTTAACTTTATTTATTCAGTTTATGATGTAGTTACAGCGTTATTAATACCAGATAAAACAGTACCAACATACTCGCCATTAAAAAACATAAGCTCTATAACGTCACCTTTTTGTGCTGTTGTTCCTATAACTAAGTTAGATACTTGAGTGCCTACAGTTGAATTAGACTCATCTCCTCCAGCATCTTTTTGAACCATACTGATAATAGCACTACCCGCTGCAATAGTAATTGCACCAGTTGGAGTTTCCTCTTCTACAATAAACTTGTAGTAGATTCCTTGTTCTCCATTAGCCGCTGTTGGAAGCGTAATTGAATAAGCTCCTCCAGCAGAATCAAGCATAAATACCTTGCCACTATCATTATTAGTTAATGTTCTAGCTGCTTTTACTGGTTCTACTTTTAACTTATGTCCGCCAGTACTACCACTATTTTCATTTAAGTAACTTGCTCTAGCCATGATTAAACTCCTTCTAAGTTAATTAAGTAGTGAGTCTCTGGAAGACTAACTTCTAAACCAGCTTCAGTCATAATCATATCCTTACGTAAATCCTCATCTGCTGATTGTACGTTAGTCATAATCTGAGTATCACGGTTAACACCGTTACCAACTAATGGTCTGTAAGCTACGTGGTCTAAATCAACCATACATAAGAAACCTGAAGCGTGCCCTCTAAATAAAGGCTCTTTGACTAAATTCATTTGTCCATGAATTGTATCAACACTTAAGATTCTATGACCGTATGAACCTTGCTTTTCAGAAAGGTTGTAACGAAGATTTGAAGCTCCTGTGTTTACATTAGTTGAAGTTCCAGCTTGCATTGTAGTGTTTAAGAAAGCATCTGCACCTAGTTTATTAAAGAATGTAATAACAGGTAAACTTGCTAATGCTAACTTTGAATCTCCACCACCACGAGCTGGGTCATAGACAACTTCGAAATCAGATAGAAGTCTGTCATATGTTAACTCAGAAGCTTCTGAGCTTCTAAAGTATGGCGCTCCTGAAGAGTAAGATAATGCTGTATTACCAGTATTAGCTGTACCATTTTTGATAATGTGACCTGCAATACCTTCTGAGTATTGTATTCCACCAACGCTTGCACGTTGACCAAAAAGCATAGCTCTTTCGATGTCTACTTTATGCTCACGTAGTTTAAGATTCCAAATTCTTTGGAACTCATCTTCGTAACCACGGTATCTAGTTGCTCTAGCTGTATTAGACATTTCACAAGCTGTTTTAAAGATTTGTGTAAATCCAAAATCATCTTCTAACTCTTGTGAGAAAACATCTGGTGCTCCAGAACCTTCTCCAAAAGATGTACCAATAACTTGACAACTTGTTGTGTCTGCTCCTGTTTCTACTTCTCCATCTTTAGCTGATATTGTTTTACCAACAAAGCTAGTATCGCTACCATTATCTACAGGTGAACTTTCGATTCTAACTATAATTGTTTCAGGTGAATTGGTTTCTTCATATCCTACTGCAAAAACCATTCCCTTCATTAACCAATCTACTGATGTTTCACTACCTGCAGACTCTTCAACTGTATATGTAATTGAAGAACCAGATACTGGTATTGAATGTGCACCGTCTAAAGCAAAACTTCTGTCTGTCATTGCTATTTTAGAACGGTCTTCTAAAAATCGGAATTGTGGGTCATCCGTAGGGACTTTAGCTACCTTTGAAAGATATACGAAGAATGGAGATTCCTCTGGAGCTAAGTCAGCGACACGGTCTGAGAAGTTGAATAGTCTCCGGGAATGATAATCTGTATTAGATGTACCCGGAGTTCCAACATTTACAATTCCTGAATTGTAATTTGCCATTTAAGACTCCTTGAGTTAATATTGTTTTCTATTAGATTGCCCCATAACTCCAGACCATACATTATCTAATTCATTAGGTTGCTCAGGGCTAGCACCTTGTACGACTCCAGCCGTAGGTGCAATCTTCTGAGTCCTTTGAACAGCTTCTAAGTTAGGAGAAACTTTTTGCTCTCCCCCCTTATACTTTCTATATACATCAACTAACATATCAATAGGAAGTTCATCCCTAGGATTTGTTGCAAATTGTATAAAGTCATCAGCCATTGCAGGGTCATCAAAACCATGCTTAGTAGCAAGGTCTTGTTTTAAGTTATTAAGAGCCATCTGTTTTTGTAATCCTGAGAACTGCTCTTGAACAGCGTTATTCACAAGATTCTTTTCTTGGCTTACCCTCATCTCATACGAAGGTGAACCGGGTTTGTAGTAAGCTTCCCAGGGGTCAAAAGCATCTTCACTTAGTTGCTCCTGCTTAGGTTGCTCTTCTACTTGTTTGCCTCCACTTAAAGTGTTTCTCATAGCTTCAACAACGTCAGGTCTTTGTTCTAAAACTTTACCTAACTGTTGATACTTGCGAAGTTCCTCGACTTCATTATTAAGCTTTTCATACTCTGCTGTTTTCCTGTCATACATTGACTGAAATTTCTTAGCGTCATCAATAGGTTGTTCATATCCTTGCTCTGCAGGTTGACCTCCTACTTGTTCCGGCTCAACAACTTGTTCTAAAACTTGACCTTCCACACCTTCTATTGTGTTAGCGTCTCCGTTCATAGCGTCTTCCATTTTATTCCTCGATTTCTTTTATTATTAGCATCACCTTTTGCAGATGTCTATAAAAGCAGAACCGTGGAAATGTCCCCACTACTTCTGTTTTCAATTTCTTACAACTCCTTCTTCTGTGTCAACTATTCTTTTTAGATTATCAACCTGAACCTTGGTTTTAAACTTAGTATCATTTTGAATTTCATTAAGCCTTGTCTTGAACTTCTCAGTTTCTGTCCTCTTCCTTGAGCTTATTGCTTCACGCTCTGCGGTCTGAAGGTCTCCACTAAGTTTCTTAACTTGAGCTTCTAGTTGTTGTACATAAGATTGCAACTGAGACATTTGTCCCTTTCGTTGTAAGACACCTTGTTTGTCAAAGATTTCAGTCTTCTTTAAAACCTCGACATCGTCTACCAGATTCATCTTAAAAGCCTCAAGGTACATATTGTATTCTGCTACCCTGTTTGATGGCAAAGTTGAACCGGATATGATTCTCACATCATAATGCCCTATCGTGATGTCATTTTGTATGGCATTAAGTTCCTGACTTTTATCATCATACATATTAACTGTATACTCAGTAATATCATTATTTGGTTGTATGATTCTAAACGTCTTTGCGTAAGTATAATGACCTTTGGCTAGATTGTAAACATTACGACCTAACCTAGTCAAACTTCCTTCTATATCCCTAAGTTTAGATTTACCACGAGTCTCACCCATTTCGGCAAGCATTGCAGTTCCTCTTACTGTCTCAGGAGCACCCTCTCTAAATCCCTGCATTAACTCTGGGATTCCCATACTTAAATCTATATAATGTTCTATTCTACTTATTAAGTTGTAGAACTCATTAGATAATGATTGTGGGGCAGGAAAGTGCGGTGCACCGAATTCAGGATTATAAGGTATTACTGCGTTGGGTTTTGCCCAGTCCTGTTCCAACTGCCCCAAATCATCTACGCTCCCTTCCGGGACTAGTAACTTTAGTCCAGCAGAAGCTTGAGCGTGCGAGAGGGTGAGAGAGAAAAGCTTGTTTAAAAGTCTTTGTGAATCCTTAACTTTAGATATGTCAGACTTTGGATATGGTGTACCAGTCCATATATTAGGAACTGGAACAATAGGGTATATATCTGTGTTTAATACTTGTTCGTATAGTAAAACGTCACCAGCAGTTGCTGTGACTTTAATTCTTGTTTGCACTACTTCTACTATTTCTATCATACCAGCCTTCATTAGTAGTTGTGCTTGTTCGTTCTGTAAAAATCTTTCGTACTTATCTACATCTAATATAGACTCAGCTCCATCCTGCTTATTAAATACACGATAGAATGGTACTTTAACCTTTGTAAATCTTTCTAGTATCCTATACTTATTAACTCTATTATATTCAGATTCATATGTAGAGTCTGGAGTAAAAGAGTTAGAACTATTTCTCTTACCAGAAGATGGGTAGTCTTCTTCATCGTAGTAAGACTCTAGGTCATCTATAATAGACTCTACTTGTGGATACATATTAAGTATCTGGTCTTCTGTAAGTATAGTAGATAAAATAATACCCGATGCATCATCAGCGTATCTGTTTCTAGATGCTGGGTCTACGTAAACACGAAAAGGGTCTATGTAAGTAATCTTAACTTCACCTCTTCCGTAGTCTGCTTCTGGGTCTATATAAGAATAAAAGTACCCCATGCCTGCAGTAGCGTAATCATGTACAGCTTGTTTAAATTGAGTATCTCCATCAGAGATGTCCCATACGTATTCTAGTAAAGTTCTCCAGACATTAGACATTCTACTATCTGAATCTTCTCTACCAACTGCACTATACTTAGGAGAACGAGATGTAAGTAAAGACTTGAGCTTTTCTATAGCGGCATACACTCTGTCAATAACAAAGTCACCTTGACCTACTGCTCTTAAAGCGTCTGACTCTTCTTGTGAATAATGGTTACCTAAAAAGAAGTCTACTGCGTCACGGGCTTCTACGTCCCAATCTGCCCTAGCATCTTTCCATTGTCTCCAAAGCTGTCTATTAACTTCGGAGTGTTTTACCTCGTTACTCTCTAACTCTCTTATACTAGAAATAGCTATACCTTTTTTTTAATCTTATAAATTTAAGGAAAATTATTAACTTATGCAAGTTTTATTTAAATTTTTTGACCAGTAATCCAAGAGATAGTTCTTTTAACCGTTTCAACCTTATGGGATTTGGTCTTATCTTGTTTAAACTCTGAGGCTTCAAACTTTTTACTAAGAGGAGGTCTGGATTTATTTACAGCATACCATAAGCCATCTAAGACATCATCGTTCTTTCCTTTAGGAAACTGAAACATCTCATCTACTAAAGCTGTATGTTTTCTTTTTATAAACATCTTACGTCTATTTACTATAGGAGCAAGTAATGACTCAAGCCTATCTTCTTTCTTAATACCAGTTGGAGGTCTAACTCCTAAAGCTATACCGGGTGCAACCTTTCTATCTTGTCCTGTCATTCTATTAACAGCATCTTTAATTATACCCTGAGCTCCTACATGTTCAACATTAACTCTTTTTACAGGAGAATATTCTTTAGCATACTTAAATATTTCTTCAGGCATATCATATAGAGGTATATGTTCACGCATATAGTCAATAACATAGATATTCCTATCACTATCTATAGCTATAACCATTATCATTTGATAATCACTTGATGCAGTAGACTCGTATGCTAAGTCAACACCAATATAAATATTAACAGGTATAGCTTCTTTACTATTAACCAAGTAAGCATAATTGTTTTTACTTTCAAATTCATGGTCGTAATACTCCAGTCTATCTGTTTTAAACTTAGCGTTCTCTAAATCTCTTGCTTCATTTAAATATTCTTGTGCGAACTTATGGGATAAACCTACGTCTTCAAACCTTCTACGTATATCATCTAGTTTTTGTTTAGAGAAATATGAACTCCATAATACATTACCATCAGCGTCTATAGCCTTATGATACATTACATCCCATGCATACTTTCTTTTATCTCTGATTGCTTCTGTGTAGCCATCGTATATACTTTGCAGAAAAGAATCATAATGAACTATAGTACCAATTAACCATATAGAACCCTCATTACCTGCTGAGTTCTCTAGAGCTGGCTCAACTGTAGACATAACCCACTCTTTAATCTCTCTCCTCCTGTCTGGAGTCTTTGTATTTAACTCAGACTCAAAGTCATCAAGTATAATCTTAGTATATCTAAGACCTAATTGAGACCTACCACGTAATCTTTGAGATGTTCCTTTAGCTATAACTCTATCTCCCTTACTAGTAGTAAACTCTTTCTCTGTCCATTTGCTACCACGTAAGTCTCCAAAGTAATAATTTAATGCAGGGTTCATCTCTATATGGTTCTGCATATACTTTATGTGGTCTATAGCCTGTGATTGTTCTTCTGCTACCCAAGCTATAAACTCTTTCTTTCCTTCTGGATTAAAATATAGATGATATAGTAATGCTGTTTTAGCTAAGGTAGATTTACTATGACCCCTAGGTAATATAATACAATTTCTTTTCTTATCTGGGTGTAGTAGTAGTTCACTTAATTCGTAATGATACGGGGCAGGGGTAGACTTCATATAGTCTTCAGGTAGGAATAGCTGACCAAAGGAGACTACATCCTTTCTAGCCAACTCTAACACTCGCTCCTTTTCAGAAACGTTGTGTTTATTTATGTTAAATGTATTAGCTTCTGACATTTATCTGAATACCAGTCTTTACCCGGAACTTCTTGAAACACTCCTGTACTTTGAAGTAGCAATGTTCCTATAGTATACATCCAAGCTTTTACCTTCTTATCACCTTTATAAGCTTCAACTAGTCTTCTTTCATATAATCCAGAGTCTACCCCTTCATATACATCATAGTTATCTATGTCTTGCTCATCTACATCAACAACCTCTACAACCAAATCACTAGCATCTTGATTAGGCATTGCAACAGGATAGTTTCTATGACCGGGAAAGTACAAGTTAAATCCATCTACCTTCCATGTCTCTCTCTTTCCATTACGTAGAGTTCCGTATACTGCTAGTTTATTTGTCTTCATTAAATCTATTCTTATAGTTCCAAAAATCCTTAACATCTTCTATGTATCCAGTATCAAACTTTTCACTATACACTTGATACTCATAGAATAGCTCATATATCTCATTAGCTATATATTCTCTGGATAAACTATCATCTATCTTGTTATCGTTTTCGCTTGCATCTTCTAATACCTGTATGCATACTTCATATAGGTTCATTTATCTTCCGTCCTTTCAGCTTTCGCTATTTGTTTTACATTGTTTCCACCTATTGCATCCAACTGCTCTGGAGAAAATCCTTGAAATAAAGTAACAGACTCCGACTTCTTCTCTGTATCTCTCATACCTGCTATAGCTACTAGCTCTTTAAGCAATGAGACCTTATCACTATCTCTAGAAGCATCAGACTCAATGATGTCTTTCATCTTTTCTAATATGTAAAGAGGCGTTATCTCAGCCTCATTCATTACCTTTTCTATTTCTTCTTTAATCAAACCTTGTACCCTCTTCGTACTCATTAGTATTTTAGCTTCTCTTTCTGCATAACTCCTGTTTTCTGTAGGGTAAGCAGTTAAGAAGGCATCTGTTATGTCATCACCTTTAGCTACGTACTTAGCAAACAAAAACTCTTTAGACGTAGGCTTAACTCTTTCTTTATTTATATCATACTTTGATTTATCTTTACCAAATGTATAGATATTGTTCTTCATTTTTCCCTTCATCTTAGTAGAAGGCTTACAAACATAAGAACCTATTACAGTTCTGATGTAGTAGTTATAAATCTTTTCTCTACCAGAAGCTTTTAATCCACCTCTTTTAAGTACCATACATACTTGACCATCATCACATAGAACCCAATCACCCTCTAAACCATTCCTCCAATCAGTAATCAGAGGTTTGTTTGGCATATAGTGCTTAAACTCTTCTTCATCTTGGAATAGAGGGTGTTCTATACTTTTAATCTTTCTGGTCTTCACTTAGCTCTTAATACCTTACCATCTACTGTGCTAACTCCATTTACAATCTGATGGACAGTAACATTAAAGTTTCTATTAGGGTGAAAGTCTACAATAGCAAAAGCATGTTGCCAGTTATGTTCTCTATTACCTAACCAAGCATTAGCCTCTGCTCTCATATCTTTTAAGCAACCAATAGACCAAGCAGACTTAACTCCATCCATGTGTGTCACTGAAGATTGCTGGATGTCGTGATGATGTCCATACATAACATTACCCCCAAGACGTATGAGATGATTACGAGTGTGATGTACGCCTGCAAAATGATGTCCATGGTAGAAATTGATTTTACCGATTTTAAGCATCTTACCAATCTTGTGATACTTGTAGCCACGTTCTTTAAGTTTAAGTGCATGTTTAACTAACATCCTATCTTTAAGATATGGATTTTCATGTGCGAACATATTAAGCCAATCATCATGATTACCTTCACAGAAATGTCTTTCCTTCGTTCCTGCTTTATTTAAAGACTTATCTATTGTATCCATACCTTTGTTAACATCTTCTATCTCTTTTACTACAAATGGAAGCTGGTACTCTAGCGGAGGTCTCTTCTTCTTCTTCCATTGCCAATGTGATACAGACTCCCACTCTCCAGTATCTCCTAGGTCAATGTATATATCAGGCTTTACTAACTCAATAGCCTTACAAAGAACCTTTATAGCTGCTTTATCCTCAAAGGGGAAGTGTTTATCTGGTGTTACTATAGCTCTTTTCATTTATAAAATCCCATTATTAACTTAAGCAGTATGATTAATACCAATGCTTCTAGTACAAAATATATATTTAAGAACATTATTCCTAATGCTGCAAACGCTTTCATTACAAACCTCTCATTTTCTGTGCTGACCTTCTTACTTTATCATCAGCTATTCCCGGTACTACTATGGATTCGAAATAATCACAACCCTCTTCTACTCTACAGTCTTTCCCACTAAGCTTAGAGTCTATAAAATAACCTAGAGAGTTCTTCCTGTTAGAGAAGACACACCCTATACACTTCCCGGTATTCCAGTTGGCGCAGTTAAGTTGAGCTATTGTTTTTATTCTATTCATAATCTCTCTATAAATATATAAAGAATATCTATATATATGCAAGTATTATATTTATTTTATATTATTTTATGAAACTACTTGTATATGTTGGTTTTTCTTATTAAATTATTAGGCGAACTAAGCCAAGAAACTAACTATTCTACTACATAAAAGAAAGAAAATATATACTAACGTATATATAAAGAAAGAAAAAAACTATGAACGGTAAAGGTGACAAGAGCAGGATAACAGATGTTAAAAAGTATAAAGACAATTACGATAGGATTTTTAATCCTAAGCCAGATAAGAACCCAGAACCTAGAAACGATGTTCGAAGAAGTAATCTGGGAAGAACAGACACAAGTAACAGTAAAGGAATACAAGATAGATAAGATTACCCACGTTGCTGGAGTCAGAGGAGCAGAAGCAGAGGATGAAATCCTTAGTTACCTGTATTATAGACTAAATAGCAAAACTAATCAAATTCCTCCAAAACTGCTACAATTACTAATAAATGATACGAATACCCACTAATCTGATAATCTGTCCATTAAACAGCAAAATAGAGCCAAATAGAACTATTCTAGTATGTAAGATGTAAGTACTATATAAAGATACTGAAAATTATTACGAAATATTTTTTAAATCACTTGCATTGATTGCTGATACCTTAGTAACTTATGGTAACGAAAAGGTTGAGAAAATGAAAACTAGACTACAAAGAGCACTAGATAATGATTATAGTGAAGATTCTATCTACGATAATATAAACAAATCTATTGAATTAGCCCACGGAATAGATGTATATGACATTATTGACCCCACAGGTAGAACTTTACACACTTTAGCTGAAATAGTAGGAAGACTGCAAAATGCAGATACTCTAGAAATAATGGACTCTGGCTACGATATAGACATAAATAGCCAATACGAAGCATAATACCCACCTATGTTCTAAAAAAATATACAAAAATTGTGTGTGAGTCTTATTTGCGTATTGCCCCCGTCCCCTAATCCTGTTTGAAATTCGACTCGTTGGTTGAAAATTCGAACTATGGTTCCAAAACTCAAACGCTCAAAACGCTCACGATAAATTGACTATTGCTTCTAAACTTCTTTGGTGTTAAATTCTAGGTAGCGACTTGGAACGCCTACGAATAACTGAGAACGAGTCTCAATATCAATACCTATACAATCTCTTAATGAGAACAAGTCTCAATAACCATCTTACCTCTTAATGATAATGAATCTCAATAGCATTTATTATTCCACTCACTTATTAACATAATGATAATGAGTCTCAATAACAAAATAAAAAATATAGTAAATTAATTTAATATTTATGCAAATATAATTTGCTTTTTATGTTTATTTAGTGTTATATTCACTCATGAATTATTTAATTAATCAAAGGAGTTACACTATGAGTAAAACTAAGACTAGTTATTCATCTATGAAAGCTTTAGTAGAAGCTGGTATTATAGAACAAAATCAGCTAGATGAAGCCGTAAGACTAGGTAAAGTTTCTATGCCTAGAACCGGTAAATTAGATTTCGCACCTACTGAAGTTCAAAATGCGTGGAATACATTTGTAGAAGTTGTCCATTCTAATGGTAATTTAGTAGAGTGGAATAATTCTCTATCTGAGTTGGGAGATTCTATATCTGAAGTTTCTCTGAATTGTAAAAAGTAGAGATAAAAAAACTCGGAGAGAGTCAATATTGGAAAGGCTCTCTCCATAGACCAAGGTCTATATAGTAACTTGGTTTCTATTAAGATAAATAGTAGACACCAATTTAATAGATAGATTAATAGTAGAGGTCAAAATGAGTAGAGAAATAATAGTAGATATGCAATCTCCTACTCCATTTGATGAGTATAGATACAAAGTAGAAAGTAATGTAGAGATATTCATTAGTAGAGATATAGCTAGTAGAAAGTATATCTTAGAGATAAAAGAGAATGGAGAGAGTAAAGCTAAGATAGAAAGTAAAACTATTCTACAGAATTGGACTCTAATAGAAATGATTAGAGAAAATTCTTACAGAGAAAATAAAAGAGTAGATGTTCACAATGTAGAGAGAGGAGTTTCCTACAAAAAAATAACTCTAGCCACTACACTAGATGGTAAAGAGAGAGGAGAAGCTTTAGAGAAGCAAGTCCAGAGAGAGAAAAGTTTTAGTAGAAAGATGGTAGTAGGTACGCCATATATGAGTAGAAAAGCTAGGAAGTACGACCCAAAGATTCTACGACCAATACTTAGAGAAGAGAAAACGTGGTAGAGATACTACATAGTAGTGAATAATTAGAGAGTGTACTTTTAATAATAGAGTATTAAGGCAAGAGGTTTCGCAGAATGTAGTCTAGTCAATCAGCGAATATAAGACTAGCACCTACTTGTAACTCTCTAAAGTTTAGCTCGTAGTGTGGCTCGGTAGCCTTGTATGGTATCTACTAGAGTTCGATTCTCTAGCAAGGCTCTATAGATAAGGAGTAGTAGAATGAATAATATAGAGAAGATAGTAGTAGAAGTAATAGAAGGTATATTAGATAGACTAGAAATTTTCGGAGAGGTTATATTGTACGTAGGTACAATATATCTACTGATAATAATTCTTAGACTATGTTTCTAGTAGAAGATAGTTTAAAATAGTTCTTGACTTTTAATACAGAATTTAGTAAGTTAATGGTACGCCAGAGTACGATATACAAGTATTTTGTCGTAGAGAAAATAACTAATAGAGAGGTAATATGAGAGAGATAATACATCATCTACTAGGCTCTTGTGGAGAGCATCATATCAGTCTACTGACTATATTGTCTAGTGGATTTGTTGTACTCTACAAAGATTATATTCTACATATAATTAGAGAGGTGAAAGATGTTCTACTCAAATGAAGTCTACATATCTAATATATGTAGTGCTAGAGAACTAAAGAACGAAGACGCTAGATTCTCTAATACTTCTATAGATGATATGATTAGAGGTTCAAGACCTCTAACAAAACAGATAGAGAACACTTGGTTTCTACGACTAGGTTACTCTCTTCTAAAATACAGACTCTTTAAAATTATAGATGTAGTAGATTATGAGAATTCAGCAGAGTCTATGAGTTCTATAGAGAAGAGACCTAATCTAATACTTGAATCTATCTACGGAGATAATGTTATAATAGCTAGGGCTAGAGATGTTTTGTTTTGTACAGCACCACCTTCTATAGAGATTGCTCATGATAGAAACATAAGAAGTCGTCTACCTAGTATCTTTAGAGACAAAGATAACACATCTTTTGAGAGATGGTGGTACGCTACTCCATGGCGTAGAAGTGGTTTACTCAAGAGAGACCAAACAGATATGTTTGAATATCTGTCTACTGATTATATCTCTAGGGTTTCTGATGTAGATGCATACCATACAACCTACAAGATATGGAAAGATAAATTATTTGTAGACAGACTAGATAGTAGAGTATCTAATCCTAATAGATTCTATCTTGACTCTAAGACAAATAGATTTCTTAACTTTGTAAAGAGACACGAACCTCTGGAGGCAGAAAAATATGTACATTGCACCTATTGTAGTAAGGTAGTTTCAGAGTTCAAAAATATTTCTGCTATAGGTGAGGTCTGCTTAGATTGTTACGGGGGAGTAGAAATACCCTGTGGAATATGTCTAAGTACAGATACAATCCCTAATATAAATTACTCTAAAGATTACGATAGTAGACTCAGAAGTATTCTACAATCACTTGGTATAGAGACATCTCATCGTAGATGTGCACACAAAGTACACAAAGAATGTGATAGGTGTTCTATTCTAGAGACTATAGATATAGACAAGCTACATAGTATGGAGACCTTAGTAGATAGAAAGCAATACCTTGCATCATTCCATAGAAATGGCTATGGAGAAACATATCACTCTATTGATGGAGACAATCTCTGTACTAATTGTGCAGAGCTAAGTCTAAACTCTAGGTTGTTCTCTCCCTACAGAGGACGCACTCTACCTAAGATGCTTTCTAAGCACAAAAACTATACTAGACATATAGGTATAGAGAGTGAGGTTATTACACACTACGAAGATGTAGAAGATTACCAAGAGAATGCTTGGTGTCCAGATAATTTTGAGGTAGTACCAGATGGTTCTCTAGGTAGTGGTGGTGTAGAGTTCAGAACAGATAGACCACTAATAGGTAGCTTAGTAGACGAGTCTCTAGATGGACTAGAGCAGGTACATAGAGATGAAGACAATCAAGTCTCTACAGATTGTGGAGTACATATACATATCAATGCTATGGACTTTGGATTCAGAGAACTAAAAAGTCTCTTGATGTTGACCAGCTCTATACAAAAGACTATCTACAATTCTCTACCACAGAGTAGAGTTACTAATAGTTATGCTAGACCTATAGAGCTTAGTCCTGTAGATATAGCACAACTAAAAGACTTGCCTTCTCTAGTAAGAAGTTACTATAGTATGGCAGATGACTCGTTCAATAGTAGTAGGTACAACGATGCTAGGTACATAGGTACTAACCTACACGCTAGGTTCTTCCTAGGTACTATAGAGTTCAGATACCACGAGGGAGAGATATACTCTAAGAATATAAAGAGGTGGATAAGATTTCTTAATAGAATAATGGACACCTCTAAAGATTTACATAGAAATACAAAATTGTATCAGAAGGTATTGTCTAGTTCCAGTAATGAGATGGATATTATCCATAGTATTGGTGGTGCAGAGAGTACAGAATACATAGAAGAGAGAATAAACGACAACAAATAAGGAGACACTATATGTGTGGTATATTCGGGTTCGCTAAGACAAGTGGACACCAGACAGAAAACCAGCTAGAGATGTTAAAAGATGTACTAACAGAACTAGCAGATGAATCCTCTATTAGAGGTACTGATAGTACAGGAGTATCTATCATACAACCTAATAGTAGGAGAACTTACAAGACTCTACTAGACTCATCTACGTTAGTAGGTACAGGAGATTGGACAGAGTTACTAGATAGTATCAATGTAGATACCACTATAGCTATAGGTCACGTAAGACTAGCTACTCATGGAATAGTAAAGACTCGTAACGCCCACCCGTTTCACGTAGGTGATGTTGTTGGGGCACACAATGGTATAATACATAACTATAACAAGGTAGCAAAGTCTCTAGGTAAAGAGGTAGAGGTAGACTCTCAAGTCATCTTCGCATCTCTTAATAGAAACGAAATGAAGAACGCTTTCGAGGATATAGACGGGGACTTCGCTATCACTTGGATTAAAGAGAGTAATAGAAAGATACATCTAGCTAGAGAGTCTGGTAGACCTATGCACGTAGCCTATTGGAAGAAAGCTAGGGTTCTACTATGGGCATCTACTAAAGAAATACTAGAGACATCTATGTTGAAGGCTGGTCTTAGATTACCTGTTAGTAAAGTACAAGAGGATTACATCTTCACCTACGATACAGACAAGTTCTCTAACAAGCCTAGTGTAGAGCAACAAGAGTTCTATACTATGAGTCAATGGAACAGGTATGATACTACAAAGTATTATGGTACGTATGGTGCTTACGGGTGGCAAGACTCTACAGACTTTGAGACCTGCGACATGAATCCTAGTCCAGCAAGTAAGAATCTACTCAAACAAAGTAATGAGTTAATGTGTGGTATATGCTATGAGTGGGTAGATAGCGATGAGATAGAGATTGTTAACAGAGAGAACATGTGTATAGATTGTGAGTACCAAGTAGACATAAGTACACTACCCTCTAAAGATAAGGAGATAGGTAATGAAGAGTTCCCTTTCTAAGAAGAAGGTAATACTTATAGGATTACCCGACCCTATTAAACTAAAGTCTAAGAAGTATATTATAGAGACTTTATATAATAGAGCGAAGAAGAATCCTTTCCTAAAAGAACACTCTTATGAAGAGTACCTAGAGTTTTTACAGACTCAGATTTCTACTCTAGGTTCTATAGAAATAGAAGAGAGTGACGAAGAGATAGAGACTCGTATATTCGATGCTCTAAAGAAAATGGATTGGATTAAAGTTATTAACACTTTTGTACTAGGAATAATTACTACTAACATAGGAGTCTAGTATGAGTAAATCTAGTGAAGAAGTAGAAGAAGAAGTTCTTGTAGAGTGTGAGAACTGCGAGGTAAAATTAGAAGAGTACCACGCTCACTCTCTATGTGAAGAGTGCTACCATGAGATATATGTTTCATGTTGTCATTGTGGAGACGAAGTATACACAGACGAATCTTATTACTCTCATACTAGTTCTGACCATTATTGTGGAGATTGCTACTTTGAGGTATATAATAGTTGTTACAACTGTGAGGAAGAAGTAGAGAGGGATACAACCTACTGGCATAATCAAGAGCCCTATTGTGAATGTTGTGTACCAGATACTTCTGATTGCTTAGTAGAAAACATAGAGAATGCAACACCTCCTAGTATGTCTAGAGAAGCAGAGACATTTAACAATCTAAATGTCAATAGACTTGTAGGCTTAGAAGCTGAGTGTATGTACCCTCATACTGAGAGTATACGTACTCCCTCTAATTGGGCGACTACGTATGATGGTTCTATAAGTACAGGGGGAGACTACGAAGGTATAGAGTTGGTCAGTACTCCTTCAAGTGGAGACCTGTTATATAGCCAAGTGTTTGACCTAGTAGATTGGGCAAGAAGTTACGATGCAGTAGTAAACTCTAGTTGTGGACTACACGTACACTTTGACTCTACGAATCTCAATGCTAGACAGGTTGCTCATATAGGTATTGTCTACTCTAAGTATCAGCATTTACTAAAAGATATGATGCCTCCCTCGAGGCAAGGCTCTAGATGGTGTAAAGATTTCAGTATGAATGTTGATACTCTAAGAAATATAGACACAGAAGAAGAGTTAATAGAAGAGTACTATGAGTCTATGGATTGTATACCTAGTACAGAGAAGTATAATGATGCTAGGTATTGTGGTCTTAACTTACACTCTAGATACTTTCATGGTAGTCTAGAGTTCAGGCTACACTCTGGTACTCTAAATAAGACTAAGATAGTTAATTGGATTCGTATACTAAATGCAATTATAGAGAAAGGTATAGAGATAGAAAAAGATTCATCTTTAGTAGATGAGTTCTTAACGTATGGAGACTTAACTAGCTTTGTAAATACTATAGGAGAAGAGTTAATCACCTATCATTCAAAGAGAGTAATGAAGTTTGCAAGTTAATAAAACAAGGAGAGTAATATGGAAAATATAACTTTTGATAAAGAAGAATTAGTTTATATATTGAAAGGATTATATAGCCAGCAACAATCTTATGGAGGAGGGTATAGACATATAACGAATCATATAACGTATCAACATTTTAAAAATGTACGTTTAATCATAGAAAAAATAGAAAAAGAAAATAAGGAGAACGATTAAAATGAATAAGACAATAACAATAGAGTTAATAGTAGATAGCAATACAGAGAGAGACCATAGGATTCTACAGGAAGGTACAACTATAGAAAACTTTATAGAAGATACTATAACTAATGAGTTAAAAGATTATGGTATCTCAGTATACTCTACTGCATCTAATGTAGAGAAATTAGAAGAAGAGGTAGTTTATGTAGACTCAGCTTATGAAATGTCTGGGTTAAAATCAGAGGAGGTAGAATGGGAAAGGTAAAATCGTTACTTCTAGATAATGATATAGAATTTATTAAAAATTATCTACGTAAAAATAAAGATAGTACTTGTGCAAGTAATAAATGCTGTGTAAATTCTATACAGAAAAAAGAGAATAAGAGGAAGAAGAGATGCCGTTAGTAGGATTAAGATACCCCGATGGTGATGTAGTATCACTAGAGGATATAGCAAGTAATAAAGTAGACTTAGGTAGGATGGGTGCTACGTTGCCCACCCTACTTGAAATGTCTAAGACAAGACCTGTAGATAGAAAGCCTTCTACAACAGAGTTACTAAATGGTACTTGCCAATCTTATCTACAAAGAACTGCAGACTACTTTGAATCACCAGACTCACAAGCGTTTGCTATAGCTGGTACTAGACATCATAGCTTACTAGAGGATTCAGCATTAGGTAATGTCAATCAGTTAACAGAGATAGACCTAGAGTACAAAGGTATAACAGGAACTGCAGACTTATATGATGTAGATAGAAAGATGTTAGTAGATTATAAGATGTCTGGTTCATATAAGATAGCTAAGGCTTTAGGAGTACAGGTAAGACATTCCTTTCACCCTACCGAAGTCTATAAGACAAGTGGTAGGCATGGTAAGAAAGGTACACCTAGAAGAGTAAAAGAGTTTTACCTAGACGAAACCAAAGCAGACTTAGAAGATTGGGGATGGCAGGTAAACTACTACAGGTACTTACTAGAGAAAGATAAAGGGTACGAAGTAAAGAGTATGTATATACAAGCTACTGCTAGAGATGGTGGACTACAGGTAGCAACTAGCAGAGGTATTGATAGAAAAATATATATGATAAAAGTTCCCTTTATAGATAATGAACACCTAGAGTATAAGTTTAACAGCAAAAAAGATGAACTATTGAAGGCATTAAGTACTAAAGAATTGCCTAACAAATGTACAGAGAGTGAGACTTGGAAAGGTAGTAAGTGCGAGTCTTATTGTTCAGTAAGAAATGTTTGTCCATACGTAAACTAAGGAGGTATAATGCTTAAAGATAGTGTAGATAATAATAGAGCGTGGGCAATAAAAGAAGTTAGAGATGGCTCTGATTGGTGGATGATAAGAGGTGGTGCTTTCTCTAATAAAACAAATAACAAATACCCAAAGAGATTATTTAAAGAGAAGGGAGATGCAGAACTATTCTCCAACAATTTAAATAGAGAAGGTAATTGGAAAACTAAAATAGTAGAGGTATGGAATTTTAAAAAAGACAAAGATAATAAATAGAGTAGAGGAAATAGACTCTAGGTTAATGGAATTAGAGATGGCTTTAATGCACTTAATGAACGTGGTAGCTAATCAAGACGAAGAACTACCATCATTCATAGAGAACTTTGATAAGGCTAAGAAGTTAACTGGAGATGAAGAAGTAATGAATAGTATCTTTTCCTCTAAAGATAAAGCAGAGGCTTAAATGAGAGATAACAATCACATAATTTCCTTGATAGAAGAAAGGCTAGAGAAAGGAAAGAGAGAGTACAAGCAAGAGGTAGATGTAAATGATGGTAGGGATTGGATGAATGAAGCACTAGAAGAATTACTAGATGCTTGTGTATATCTATCAGCACAAATAATAAAAGTAAAAGAAAGGAGTGTGAATGAGTAGTGAAATAGAAGTAGTAGATACTTCTACAGAGATAATAACCGACGTTGGTTTTGATGTCATGAGAGACTTGCACAATGTAGTATCTAATGTAGATACACCTAAGTCTTTTGTCAAAAACAAAATGGGTACTGACTATGTAGAGTATTCTTATATGCGTTCTGTTGCAGATAAGTACTATCCCGGATGGTCTTGGACTATAGTTAATACAGACAATCTAGGTAGTGAAGCGTTTATGGTACACGGCAGGTTGAAGTGGTTCGAGGGTGGTATATGGAGACTCGGTGATATGACAGCCGCTCATAGAATAATGCAGAAGAGAAGTGGTGGTGGGTTTGTAGATGTAGGTAACGATATTAAGTCAGCTAATACAGATTGTATTAAGAAAGCATTTAATATGTACCTTAACATAGCAGACGATGTGTATCGTAATAGAGTGGAAGACCCTTCGTTAAGTAAAGAAGACATAGAGTATTTGGTGGAAGAGATGGAAGGCTTAGACGAAGAGTGGAAAAGAAAAATATCCAACTCAATAGAAAACGGTGATGTAGAGAAGGGAGATATGGATAAAGTAGTTAATAGAATAAATCAGTTAAAGGAAAAAAAGTAAATGAGTAATTCAATAGATGCAGTACTAGGTAATACTATAGGTGAAGAGTCCTACTATGACCCATCACTAGATAAACCAAATGTAATGATTCCAGAGGGAGAGTACTACGCTCACGTTAAAGAGTTTACAGTAAAGTCAGATGTTGTTGTACGTAATAAGTATATGTCTGACATTTACAATATAGTATTCAAACTTGCTCCAGAAAATTCAGACAAGGATTTCGGAGAGCATAGTGGAAGTTTATTTGTAGGTAAAACAGTTAGGTCTAAAGGTTTCTTTAGATTTAAGAATCCTAATAGCCCTAACCTAGAGTCCAACTCTGGTGGAAACAGGGAATTTAAGGAGGTTTGTGAGGCTCTAGGGGTACATCCTGAAGAGAAGGAAGTTGATGGTAAGAAGGTATTTGCTCTACCATCTCTGACCCCTGCTAATTCAGAGGGTAAACCTGCAATAATAAAAGTTAAGCATGAAGACTGGACTAATAGAGATGGAGAAGAGATGAAGAGTCCGAAGGCTTACAATGTATTTTCATGGTCTAATGGTGAGATAGACGTATCAGACTTGCCGTTCTAAATGAAAATAACGAACAACGAATACGAAGTAATCATTAGGTCTTTGAAAGCTTATAGAGATATAATCAAGATAAGTTCTACTTCTGTTAAGGCTACAAGAGATAGCTTGAAAGAGGTTGATTCAATGGTAGACAAGTTAAGAAAAGAATACAACAGACTAGCTGAGATAAATATAGCAGATGGTATGACGGCAGATGAAGAAGAGCTATATCCTAGCAGAGTCTATGATGAGTATGGTGGAGCACCTAATGACAGTAGTAAAGTGGAATGAGATAGAGAAGAAGTTTACTGATAGGTTTGGTTGGTTGGAAGGATTAGAATATATGACTTCAACTTCGAGAGATGTACTAAAGTACAGAAGCGTATATGAACTTAACAGTAATGAAGACTATCTATTAATAAAAAAGCTAAGAGATAAATACAAAGAGGAGGCAAAATGCCTAGAAAAAGAAAAAGCCAAGTGGTCAAAGTAATGAACTTCCTAAATACAGGAAAGAACCTAACAGCTAAGTCAGCTATCAGTAGATTCGGTGTCTATAGATTAGCAGCCGTTATACATATACTACGTACTACGTTTAGTATGGATATAACAACTAGCATGAATAAGAAAGGGTTTGCTACCTATAGTCTGACAACTAAGTAGACCTAATGGTTTTGAGGGTGTACTATTAAACACCCTCTTAACTTTAAATAAGGAGAGATTATGTTTGAATATACTTTAATAGAAATACTTCAGACTCAAGAGTTTGATACGTTAATCCAGACTCTATATGGAGTTTCGTTGTGGGCGTTTATAACTATAAGGCTTAATAGAATAGAACATAAGCTTTAAATAATTAGGAGTGTAAGGGAGCAATAATTAACATAACAATAAATAATCTTGTAAGCAGAATAAAATAAGCGAACAAGAAATTTGTCTTTAACTTTAACAAGACTTGTGTTGTATTTAAATTAATGGTTTGGCGACTAGCTCCCTTATTCCTATAAAGGATTATATGAAAAGAAAAAATAAAATAACAAACAGAGAAGTAATAAAACAATTAGGTATTGTAAGTAAGATAGCTCTATCTAATCAATCATCATTAACAATACTTAGTGACTTTCTTTATAACTATCTAGATATGAAGGGAGAGACAGAAGAGTATACTAAATTTATGGAGAGTAAAATAAGTGACATTCTTACAGAAAGCAAGCAAGGGACTACTGAAGTTCCTAGAGAGTCCATTCCCAAAGAAGAGAAAGAAGAGGAGTAAACGTGCCATCAAAAAGTAAAGCGAAAGGGAATAGATATGAGAGAGAGTGTGTCAATAAAGCTCTTGAACATGGACTAGAATCAAAGAGAGCGTGGGGTTCTGATGGTAGGTCGTTAGGTCTACACGCTGAAGTGGATATGGTAATAGAAGATTTTACAGTACAATGTAAAGTAAGAAAAAGGATAGCAGAATGGATAAAACCTTCGGAGGAAATAGAGGGATTACACCTTCAATTAGTAAAAGAGTCAAGAGGCAAGTCGTACGTTATAATAGAGATGACTATGTTTCTAACACTACTATCACTCATAAAAAAGGTTACGGGCAGTACGAAGATATTTCGAGAGCTAAAGTCGCTGATTTAGTATACTACTTTGGAAATAGTTGGATTGATTGGGAGTGTGTTGATATACCTGAGAGTGGTAGAGAGGCATGGAGAGCTAACAAAGGTAGGAAAGTTAAAGAACTTGCTTCATCAGAGGTTTTTAGATGTCTTAAATGTAAGAGAGCATACGAGACTAGGAGCATGGATTCTTCTGGTAAAGTTGTAGGAGATAACTACTTAAGTTCTTCTATTTTTAATAATGTACCTTTAGTGAAAAAGGATTGTGATTCCTGTGGCTAAATGTCCACTATGTAAAGGCACAATAAATAAGAAAGATGTTTCATTGAGCTTAGAGAGGCTAAGACTGGCTAGGTCTCCTAGACTTTTAAGCGTTGTAGATAGAATAGTTAATAGTCTCTCTGCTCATTGGAATATACAAGACGTAGATGTGTGTGGTTTACTAACAGAAATACAAGGGATAGATGATAATATTATTATTGAGTCTATAAATAAGTTTGAGAAAAGAAGTGGTATAGATAAAGGTTATGGTATAAAATATTTGTCAGCAGTAGTAAAGAACGAGAACAAAAGCTACTTACTTAGACAAGAGTACGAGAGAAAAAACTTAGATAGAATGCCACCAAAGTTAAAGGATTAATATGAATAGTGTTGAATTAGAAAAAGCTTTATTAGGATGTCTTATATCAGATAGTCAGTATATAGACCCTGTAAAGCAATGGATAACAGAAGATGATTTCTTCTACTCATCCTTTAATAAAAAAGTATGGCAAGCTTTAGATAAACTTCATGGTAGAGGTTTAGATGTAGACTTAAATACTGTATGTGAAGAAGTGGGTGCTTCTAAAGATGGATACCATTCTATGTATGAGATTAGTGGGTTCTTAGATAAGGTTACTTCTCCTTCTAAGGCTAACGTGTATGCAAGAAGGTTACACTCTTACTATCTACGTAGGATACTAGACACTCAGATGCACTCTATATCTAATAATATAAATGATGGTTCACTAGATACTAATAGATTACTAGAAGATGCACATACTACTATAGGTAATATAATAAAGCTTCAACCTAATAAGACTTTCGATATGGATGGACTACTGGACAAGACTAAAGAATCTATATTTGAATCTACTACTCTTATACCTACAGGTATAAATACATTAGATAGAGTAATTACTGGTATGACTAGAGGTGAGATAACTATTATAGCAGGTAGACCCGGTAATGCAAAGACTACTGTGTCAGCTAATATAGCTAGGAATCTAGTACATCAAGGTATGAAGGTAGCTATGTTTAATAGAGAGATGCCTAACACAGAGATGATGAAGAAGTTCTTAGCTATGGAGTCAGACTCTATACAATATAGAAACCTACGTAATAGTATAGACATAGATAGTAAGATTATAGAAGATGTGTCTGCTAAAATATCAGAGTTATATAATGGTAAGTTATTTATGTTTGACGACGTTAGAGATATGGAGAATACTTTTAGAGAGATAAAAGCAGTTAAGCCTGACGTAGTTATTGATGACCATATAGGATTGATAGAGCATCCACCACAAGATAGAAGAGACTTAAGGCTAAAGATAGGAGATGTAAGTCGTAACTATAAATGGTTAGCTAAGGCTGAGAACATGTCTGTTATATTAGTATCTCAAATGAATAGAAATATGGAGCATAGAAACGATAGAGTACCTAGGTTGTCTGACCTAGCAGAGTCTGGTAACTTGGAACAAGATGCAGAGATAGTAGTATTCTCTCATTATCCTTGGGTGTCTAGGTATGGCGATGATGGTAATAGCGATTGCTACTTAGAACTTATAGTAGCTAAGAATAGATATGGACAAACTAACTCATGTGAGGTTGGGTATCATGGTAATAGTTGTATGGTTACAGACTCAGAGCAAGAAGCTGTGTCTATAGCTAAGAAAAGAGGGGATGATATAGGTGGCACACCTAATCCTTTTTAATAAAAAGGTGGAGTGCGTCTTTTAAAAGGGTCAAAATTATACGTAGGAGTATTAATTATTTTTTTAATTTCCCTATTAGTTAATAATTCTTTATTGTTTAACATATCTAATATTTGTTCTTTAGCTTTACTACTCATAATCATAGGTATATCTTTTGATAGAATTTCATTTAGAACATTAGACCTTCTTGTAAGAACGCTTGGTAATTCTTCTTCCATTTTCCATTTAGGAAATTTCAATATATCTATTAACTTAACATTATCAATAGGTATATTCCCTCTTACTCTTTCTTCAAATTCGAACCTAGGGTTCATTTGTTTTGCATACTTACCAAATACTTCTTTATAATGGTCTAAATCGAGACTTTCCGTAAGTGTTTTTCTATAATTAGTCTCAGCATATGGCTTTATGCTGAATCCCTTTTTAACCATTGCATCTCTATCTAATACAAATTTAATATCTGTGCCTATACTACTATGGGGTCTTGATGTAAACATAGGGTCTCTAGTAACTGATACTTCCTTCCCTTTAATCTTCCCAGATTTTAATATATTTAAAGCATTTGCACTAAATGTATGATGGGATACAGGGTTACGTAAACCAGTCTTACTCAATATCTTTCTACCTACATCACCTAAGCTTTTCAATGTAAGTATAGGGGACATAGCTATGTTTTCTACAACAGGGTCTACACCACCTACATAACTTGGTCTTTTATCTGCGTACATAACACCAGTCTTATCAAACTTATCTAGCTCTGCCTCTAGTATTAAATTGTCTATATTACTATGGACTCCTGTAGAAGAAGGAGCTGATGTGTTGAGGTAATCTTTTATACTAGCCACTAAACTTCCTTTTCTCTCTTTCTTTTTATAGCTTTTATAACTTCTTCTATACTAATATCTGTTGGAGCTAGTCTATACTTTCTATAATAAGCAGGTAAACTCGATATATATCTATTCCAATCACGAACTTCTTGTCTTGCTTTTGCTTGAGCTTCAGCACCTCTATCTTCCATAAGTGCATTTCTTAAATCACCTAATCTTCTTGACCTTTGAGATTTAACCCTTCCCTCTTTTAATCCTTTAGTCTCTACTGCTTTAGCTATATCTCTAGCTATAGGAGTATTGGTTAACTTGAGAAGTTTATTTGGTATTCTAGCTATAGCCTCTCCTTTATAATTTACAAAGTCATTTTCTAAAGAGTCCATTATTTTAAATGCGTTTTCAATGTCAGACCAGAAAGCTGGAAGAGTTAAAAATTTAACCGAACCTACAAGTCCAAACCCTTTGCCATCTTCTATTAATGGAGACAGTACAGAAGAAAACCAACCAAATGCACCAACAGAAGAGATAGCCTGTATAATTTCTTTACCATCTGTGTTGATAAATTTTTCAGGTTCATAAGACTCTTCTCCTGAAAAAAAGTTTTTCATCTTTTCTTTTGCCTTTAAAGCTATTCCTGCACCGGCTATTCCTGTTGCAGCTAATCTTAATAAAGGCATGAAGTTATAGTTATACAAATCATTCTCTATTGACTTAGACATATAGTTAGCGTTTCTAACTCCAAATGTTTTAAACTGAGTAAATAATCTTAGGGATGGTCTATTTAAAAACAAAGGGTCTTGAAGTAAATCTCTTTGTAACTGTGTTCTACCAGCAAAAGAACCCATTACTTCTAATCTTTTTTTGTTACTTAACCTACCTTTTTTCTGGACATCTTTTATATCTACACCCAAAACACTTAATTTATTTTTTGCCCAAGCAACTTGTTGTTTTCTAGATAAGTTTCCTAACCTTAAAGTGCCACCTTTTTGAACTATATTTATTAAGTCATCTACAAAAACGCTAGCTGTAGATGCAGCTATAACATTATTAACAGAGTTTATACTGTTAAAACCAGAAAACTTTGTTGTTACATCAGCAAATGACCTAAGCCAAGTCTCAGAATTTGAAAAGCCCATTAGTTCGTGAGATATTTTATATAGGTCTGCTCCAGATGAATCAACTAACTTTCTAAAATTTTTATCAGTTACATACTTATAGCTACCTTTAAGCATTCTACCATAACCTGCTTCCATACCTGCTGAAGTTAAGAGCTGAGTTAAATTTAAAGCTGTAGCTGTACCTAGTCCAATTTTTGTAGCTGTATTCCAAAATAAAATCCTATCAATATTTTGTTGACTTACAATATTCCCTATCACACCTTTAGAATATTGACTTTGATATTTTATAGAACCAGATACGTGAGCTTGTAGCTCTGCTATTATGTCCTTATCTATTTGACTTATCTCTTTATTTCTTAGTAACTTGTCTATATACTCAGTTCCTTTTCCAAATATCTTAACTTCTGATGTTCTTTTTGAAGCATCACTAATATATCTAGCCGTAAGTTTTACTATGTCATTTTCATAATAACTATCTGGAAGTATTCTTTTTCTTCTTGTCTCTAAGTGACTACTTTTTCCATGCTTAACTCTGTACAGTTCATTACCTACATCACTTAATGCTTTAAAATAAGATAACTTACTTTGTTTATTTTCACCCCTAACATAACTTATAGCATTTCTAGTTTCTTTACTCATTAAATTTTGAGAGTTTTTTACAACCGTATCTATTATATTTGCTGTTCCCGGATTAAGCCTAGCCATTTTATCTGGTTCAATCATTGCAGTTACCAAGTAGTCAAAAAACTCTGTTGCATTTGCGTATTTTTCTTTAGCATCTCTATCTGTCTTATACACTTCTTTGGAAATTTTATCTAAATCTCTAATTATTTTTGCAGATACACCTTCTTTAGATATATTAGGAACATAGTTAGGTATCTTACCAGAAACAGGAACACCTACTATCCTAGCATCATTGTGAAACTTATCATATATTTTTCTCACATTTAATACTTGTTGGACTTCAGTTTTTCCATCTCTCATAGCCTTAGTAAGATTCTCATTGTAGTTAGCAGATACTTCTTTGAAAGGTTTACCAAGTGCTCTAGCAAGAGACTGTATATCTTTATTTGTAGGCTTATCTAGTAAGCCAATTTCTTTCATAGCTGATAATCCGCTACCTTGTCTTTCTCTGCTGTCCTTTGCCCATCTATACATATCTCCATTATGTATTCTTCTAGCTAACGCATTTGAACCTTGATTTATTGTAGCTCTAAATGGGTCAAGAAATTTACTTACTTTTTTAGGTAGTAAAGTATCAAAGAAAAAACTATTTGATTCCTTACTTAATATTATTTTTTGCTTTTCTAATTTTTTAAGAGTAAGTTTTAAATCGTAATCTTTCATTAGCCTATCTTTGTAAGTAAATATAGCTTTTGAATTAAACTTTTTAAGCTCCGGTTTTTTACCTAAGCTGGTGTTTTTCATAACCTTATCTAGAGTTTCTTTTTTTACAAGACCAGAGTTCACATATCTATTAGTTGCTTTATCTTTTTGTTTTATACCAAGTTTTTTTTCTAATGTTCTTATATCTCTTTCTGCTTTTAACCTAGCAACTTCTGGGTTTTTACTAAAGGATTCTGTCTTAAAATTAGCATCAAAATATTTTTTATTATATAATTTAAACTTAGAGTTGCCGTCTAAAGATTCAGTAAAAATTTTATCACCATCTCTTCCAGTTATTTTAACTGGAGCACCTTTTTTTCTATAGTATATATTTTCTACATCTCTTCTGTTGCTTAAACTTGTCAACTGGTCATCAATAAGTCTTTCTCTTTTTTCTTTTGGAGCTGATAAAAAATCTGTTACTGTCATAGAACCTAATCTTTTATTCTTAACATAATCTTCTAAGTATGGAGAAATTTTATCCTTTCCTGCTGAAAATGTTTTACTTACACCTTTTAATCCTAGTACCATACCAGCTGAACTAATAAAATCTTGAGGTGTTGGTACTGATATTTCTCCTCTGGCTAATGGTGCTGTAGCTGTAAATATACCTATATCTGCACCTACTCTAGTTAATGCACCAACTCCCTTCTCACTTAATACTAAGTTAGTACCTCCAGTTATAGCACCTAATGCACTACCTGAAGCGTAATCTTTAACTACTTTGTTGAATTGTATATCTCCATTTTGCAACTGTTGAGATAATGCAGAGTTAGCACCTTGATATAAGCCTAATGTATTTGCTCCTGTACCTACAGCTTGAGCTCTAGCTACTGCTAAGTTCGCACTTTTAATAGCAGTTGCTTTTTTTACTCCATTGTTTACAAGTTTTTTAAATACATATTTTCTTACAGTAGCTTTAGCTGCTGACTTAGCTGCCAACCCACCTAATCCACCGCCACCTATAGTAGTCGCAAAATCTAAAGGCATAAAAAAAGATACTAATCCTGCCCCTATATCTTGAACTATATTAGGGTCATAGTCTTTTAAGTCAAACACCTGTTGCTTATTATTCTTAAGAGCTTGGGTCATTCCAGTAAGAGACCTGTTATATCCATCTTTAAGTGTGTTAAGTATTGGATTAGAATCTAATATACTATTTTCAGTTGGGTTTCCTTCTTGTCTTCTTAATTCGTCTAAGGAGGGAATAGGTTTAAGTTGATATTGCTCTTCACGGCTTTCAATAGCGTACTCAGGTTTATTACTTACAACATAATTATAAACTTTATTGTCATCTATGTTTGCAAACTGTGGATTCTTTGTTCTAAATGCACCTACAACTTCTTCTCTAGTATTAAACTGAGACATATATTTATATTCCGTATCTTCTGTTTAAAAATTTAGAAAACTTATCCATATTAGTTCCTTTTCTTTTTAAAAAGTTTTTAACAAGAGCTCTAATGTTTTTAGTTTTAGTGTCTGTTCCTTTAAGTTGAGACCCTGTAGCTAATATTTTCATAAAGTCTTTAGCTTTATTTGCTTTTTGAGTTTCTACTTTGTTAATTTGTTTACCAGTTATAGATTTATATAAACCAGATAGTTGTTTGTTTAATTGTCCTGCTGAATCTAAATTTAAATCATTTCCTTGGCGGTCTTTAACATCTAAAGATTTTAAATCACTTAATGTAGGTGGATTTGCTTTTCTTAGATTTGAAAAATCTTCTAAAGAAGTATCAAAAGGTTTTACAATTACATCTTCTTCAATATCAGACTCAGAAGAAGGAGGGGTGACATTAGGTCTCTTTGCTTTTTTTAATCCTTCGTCAAATAAATCTAAAATACCTTCTTGCTCTTTAGATATTTGAGGAGTTGTCTGTGCTTTTGTAGAAGGAGGAAATAAATTGTCTAATATATTTTTAGGAACACCAAGTTTCTCACCGTCTTCCCTACTCTCAACTAAGTCTAATCCTTCTTTTTCTGTTGCAGGAGGAGCACTTTCATCTAATCTATCTGAATAGACAATGTCATTATTTTGACTTTCATTTCCAATAGCTAATAAATTAGTTATATCACTATTCAACCTTTGTTTTTCCTGCTCTTCACTTTCAAAAATACTTTCTTCATCTTCTAGCTGTGCAAAAGATTCGTTATCCATTAAATACATAGGAACAGTAGATGAATCTTCATCATCAAGGTTTAAATTAGCTCCAGAAAAATCTTGATTATCACCGGGATTTACTGTAAATCCTTTTTGTACACTAGAGTATATAGATTCTATTTGTTTATTTAGTGCGTTAATATCGTTCCTATAAGTATTAATACTTGATGAAACAGAATTGTAAAGAGCCTTGTCGTCTTCTGGGTCTAGTTCATTTAAATTTTCTTGAGCCTTTGAAATTATTGCAAGAGTTTCTTTTATACTACTATTAAAACCTTTTAACTTATTTTTTTGAACGTCATTAAGTTTTCCCTGTTTATCTATTTTATCACTTATTAAATCTATTGAATCACCGCTAACCATAGACTTAGCTAACTGATTTAAAGTAAGTTCAGGAAAAAGAGGTTTATATTTTTTTGCTTGAGCGTAAGCGTTGTCAGATACTATTTTCTTTTTATTGTAAATATTTTTAGCAAAATCAGAACCTATGTTTATTAATCCAAACTCATCTTCACTTTCATTTGGCAACATACTTTTAGAAACAGAGTTCCAAGTATCGCTATATCCATCTCCCTGAAAACTAGAAATAGGAACACTATTTAACTCACTTGTAATTTCCTTTTTAAGTCTTTCCGTTGCTACATATTTTCTTTCTTTATTTTCTATTCTTTTTCCTTCATCATATCTTGTTTGCTCTAGTGTTATTGCCCTAGCTCTTTCTTCTTGTTGATTAGCATACCTTTGTCTAGCAGTATTAATTTCCTGCCTATCTAATTCAAGCCTAGCATCTGCACGTTCATTGTTCTTTTTTTGTTGAGCCTCCGCAAGTTCATTTGCTCTTCTTTGTTGTTGGTACTCAGGACTAGCATACTTAGCTATCTCTGTAAGGAATGTATCAAGACCACTTTGAGCTTCTTGAATTATTATAGGTCTATTACTTCTTGATAATACTCTTGCCATATTAAGCTTGCCTCCATCCACCGTTAACATAAACATACATTATTCCATTAGAGCCTTCAAATCTTTGACCCTCCTGACCTTGTCCTCCAGTCCATCCCGGTGGACTATGCATACTACCAGCTCCAGTTGGAGCTACGTATTCTCGGTCTCCAGCACCTTCAAGTTCAGCTAACGCTAGTCCAGCATCTTGCAAGTACTTTTCTCTTTGGTCTCTAATATCTTCAAATAAACCTCTTTGAGCAGACTCAAGACTTCTTGTTCCTCGCTCTTGAATACTACTTCCAGCTTCAGACATTAATCTTTCTCTTTCTCCAAAACCAGTAAATCCAGCACCAGCACCTTGAGAAGAAGACATAGCCTTTCCTAATGCAGATTGTGCTTGAGAACTTATATCTGCAACATTTGACATATAACCTGCTACTGTTGACTCTTCTCTACTAGGGTCATATAAGAATTGACTTTGAAATTTTTCCAACTGTTGTTCATTAGGCATATACCCAGCCGCTTCATAAACATCTGCAATACTAGGCATACTTGTTTGACCTGAGCCATAGGTGTAAGTTGAACCACCATTATTATACTCAGGTATCTTAAATTTATTTTGAGTAGCACCAGCCGCTCTACTTAGAGCTTCTATCATCTCATCCATATTCATTATATCGCCAGAATCCTCCTTCATACTTCTGTATTCTCGCATACTTTTAGGGTTAGGATACCTGCTTTCCATCATTTTTAATAGTTCAATGTCTCTTTGCATCTTAGATAAGCCGCTTAATATGCCTTTATCGCTCGTATTATCCATCATGCCTATGTTACCCATGGCTTGTTGAGTACCCATTCTCTGTCTAGCATCTATCTCTAACGGGTCATCTACACTACCACCATCTTGCATGTAACCAGACTGAGGCATCTTTTTTACATTGCCACCACTCATCATTTTTTGTGAGCCACTAAGCGTACTAAGTGCTATTAGTTCGTCAATAGCTGAGTGACCACTTTCTAATCTATCTGCATTGTTTAACATATTTAACTTGTCCATTCCTATTTTTTCTGCGGCATCTTTACGTATAACAAATTCACCGGGTTCTAACATTGCTGGTACTGTATCTGGCATTACAGAATCCTCCTACTAAATGGGTTCATATCTATTAATCCACCATGTCCATATTCCTCTATTTGACCACCATCTTCATAACCTCTTAATCTTCTTTGAGTAGCTTGTATAAAATCTAAATTACTAGAGTCTCCGGACAGAGAAGATTGCTCTGGATATTGCTGTAACAAATTTTGTAAAGAAGCTAAAGGTCTTTGTTCTCCCGTAGCAGGTTCAAGCTCAGACTCAAGTCTTTGTATTATATCTGCAAAGTTTGAAGCTCTGTCTCTATATTTTTGTGCACTTGGAATATCTCCAAATTCTTTTATAAAGCTATTAAGACTTCTAGAGCTAGCTTGATTTCTTAATGCTTCTGCTTCATTAATATCTGCTATTGTAGTGTTTAACCTGCCTAGTCTATCTGAACCTTTAAGGCTTTCTTCGTAAGACATCATAGGGTTAGACTCAAGAGTTTTATAAAGCTTATCTCTTGAGACATTTTCACGAGCCCTTAGTTCTGCAAAATCTTTATCTGTGGCTGAAGAATTACTGTCAATTAAAAAATCTGATTGCTCTGGAATTATAGCTCCATCAGTAGATGGGTCAAAAACTTTTCTATCTATTTTTGCTTCTGCAAGACGAGTATCAATAAATTCATTAAACTTTCCACCAGCATAAGTAGCCGCACCCTCTCCAATAGAGCGTTCAGCTAATTCACCTAAGTCTTGAGCTTTCCTGCCTTGCCTTTCTAGGTATTCAAAGTCATCTTTATATAAACCAGTAGAAGATTTCTTAAGGTTTTCAGTATCTACAAATGAACCACCTACTAATTCACCAGCTCCTTTACCTATAGCAGAACCAAGTGCTTTTCCAGCAAGTACAGAAACTCCACCAGTAGGTGCGGCTAGTGCCGCTCCTAAAGCTGTACCTGCAAAGCTACCTAACTTTCCTAGTAAACCTCTATACTTTTGTTCTTTAGCTACTTTCTCTGCGTTTGCTTCAAATTCTTCTTGAGCTATTCTCTTATCTCTATCTAAACTTGTTAAGTATCTAGCTCTAGATAGTCCGGGTATATAGCCACCTGTTTGATAACCCATAGGCTTCATGTAACCTCCACCCATATATCCTTTAATTGTTTTATTTTTATCGTACATGATTGTCCTTTATATTGTTATTTCAGTTCTCCATACAGAGGTTATATAATAATCTTTTGATGAACTGTGAGGGTTTGCACTTGCTTGTATACTTATTGATGCCTTAGCTCCTGCGTCTACAACGGGTGTATTGTTAAAATCAGATTGCTTTACTTCTATTGTAGTATTATCTGCAAATGTGTCTGTATATGTAAAGCTAGCAACTTCATCTACGGTTGCATCACCACTATCTTGTCTTTTAATTTTAAAAGTAAAGTTGGCAGTAGGTGTATCAAATGATTCTGGTCTAAATAATATCTTATGACAAGTCATTTTAAATGGAACAAGAAGAGTTGATGTAGCATCATTCATTCCTGTTTGTTCTCCTGTTCCCTGCCAAGGTATAAAATGTTCTGTAGTCCCTATGTTATCAGAAAAATTATGTTTATATATTCTATAGTCTATGAATGTATTTGTATACTCTAAGATATTAGTAGTTAGTTTTCTATCTACAAATCTGTTTCCATCTGGAGTTAAGTAAACTTTATATAGTAAATTATTTTTTTTAAGATTTAAACTAGGGCTAGAGCTTTTATTGTTTGATATAGATACTTGACCTTCAATCATATTACCTAAATGCATTTCTTCGTTAGAATATAAAGCATCTTGTTTTTTATTTGTTAAGAACTTAGAATGATTTCTCATTAAGAAACTTCCTTGCTTTTTAAAGTTCTATATTGAATAGTTATATCATTAATTTCAAAAGTACCAGAGTCAGGTAAAACAATTTTAAACTGTATGCTTTGACAACTAACTATACTGTCTGCCTTAAAAACTCCTACATCCCAAGTAGACACAGCATCTAAATCTCCAGAGTCATTACCTGCAGGTGTTACATTTGAACCTGTAGAAAAATCAGAGAAGCTACCAGTACCATTTATCGCAAACTCTAAAGGAGTTAGTTGGTCTACACTTGACTTGTAAGTTATTATAACCTTGTATATTTTTTTAACTAATCCTGCATTCCCAAAATCTATATCTCTAGTTATTATAGATTGATTACTTTGAGTACTAATGTTTGCTCTGTACTTTAAAAACTCAACTACCGTAGCTGACTCTTCATGTCCTATAATTAAACTGTTGTTCCAATCTTTAGCAAAGTTAGTATAGTAATGGCTATCTGTAAATAAATTTGTATTATATGTCCAAGCACTAGTATCAAAATCATATATAAAACATTGATTACTATTTGTACTTAAATCTGAAGGAGACCTCATTACAATTAACTGATTACTTATATCATCATAGCCACACATAATGCTTTTAAAATGTAAATTTCCATTTGCAAAGTCAGACCAGACTGGTATATTAGAATTAGTAGACTCGAATATACCTAATTTGTTTTTAGTTAAGTCTACCGTATCAGCTCCATTATAAATAAAACATCCTTTTTCATTTGCCCATACAACTCCAAATTCAGTTTTTACAATACTATAATGAAAAGAAACCCCAGAGTTTTTTATGCTTTCTTCTAAAAACCAACCTGAAGGAGTTGGACTAGATATATTTAATATATGAGTGGTGTTATGTTTAAAGGCTAAAAGTTTATCTGCAAAAGATTCTAAGGCTACGTACTCTCCATAGTCACCTCTAGAAACATCTATAAAATTGTCTTCAGTAAAAGTATCAAACTTTCCTAACTCACTAAACATTATTCTATCACCGTGAGTTTTTTTAGTACTACCTTTTTTAATTCTAACATTGGCTATAAAGTGCCTTCTATTTGCTATAACAGAAGCCTTGTATAATTCTTTTTCTTTACCTATTGAGTTAAATTTTACTTCTTCAGAATATCCATTAAGAGTTTTATAGGTGTCAAAGTTAGGGTTAGTAGATTTTAACCCTTCTGAAGAACTAGTGGCTGAGTAGTATCCAGAATTTTCAGTATGGTTAGCATCACTATCAACTCTTTTTACCCAAGGTTTATACCTTCCGTCAAGAGTCATTCTTACACCAAGTCTTATATCTATATCTGCAAATAAAATTAAATCGTTATCACTACCTCTTTCTCTTATGTAAATTCTACCTCCAGTAATTCTACCATTGTAAAATCTATCAGCATATACTGTACACTTCAAAGCTTTGTTTTCGTTAGTAGTTGTTAAAGTTCCTCCGTATACCCTAGGACGACTTTCTTGATTCTCATCGTATATAAATGTTTGAAAAAACTCATATTCTTTTGCACTCCAAGTACCATCTCCTGCTCCCTCAATGACTCCTATATTCCATCCTAATCCTCTTTTATATATATCACCACTATTATCAGCTATCTCAACATCTGGAGTTCCTCCGTATCCACGATATACTTTTACAGGTGTTGAACTACTTTTACCTTCTGCTGTTTTTCTTACCATAAAACATTCTGGTTTTTCAGAAGAACGAGAAAGAACTGAGTATACTTGACCCATTTCAAAAAAATGATTAGCTACTCTAGGATTAGAACCACCAGTATCAAAAGTAATAGAATCTTCAGTTATTGCAGTTACTACCTCTGAAGTTAAAACGTTTGTTCCAGCTAGATTGTCTACTACATCGTTTAAAACACTATAATGGGAATCTGTGTCTACTGCATTTTGGTTTGAACTTGCCATTGTAATAGAAGCTGGTCTTTCTAAATAAGCAGGATGTTCATACCATCCATTAAAAGCTAAAGAGACTGAATCGTTTGCAGTTAAGAACTGATTCATTTGTATATATCCATACCATTTAAGTATTGAATTGTTTTCTACATTTATATCAGAAACTCTTAGTACTTCATCAGAAAATGTAAATATAAACTGAGATGTAGAAACGTGCTCACTAGCTGATGAAATTATACCTGTATTTATCTCTTCGCTTCCCCACCCATCATCAGTATTAGATGAAGTACTTGCTTTATTAAAAGACCATACGTCTATATTATTATTAGCCGCATCGCCAAGAGCACACAACCTATCTCCTGTAGACCTCTTAGCTTTTATTCTAACTGAAGTTGATGCTCCGTCTGGAGAAGTTGTAAAGGTCATAGGTTTGGGAGATGTTCCTTCTCCTAAGCCTAAACCTGTAACTGCTTGAGAAATAACAACCGCACTTACATTAACTCCTTCAGTTCCAGTAACTGAATTAACTACAGTTCCTGCAGGAATTCCATTACCTGTAATAGTTTGACCTACTCTAACATCAGGACTGTCTACAATATTTATTGTAGTCTGTGTATTACTATGATTTACATCTGTATTAACTGTAAAGGCTGTTTCGTCTACAATAGGTTTCCCAATAACCATCATATAATGAGAGCCACCTTGTTGGATAAAACCAGAAACAATAAAGACTCCATCGTTAAATTTACTACCACTAACAGTTATTATATCTCCTACTAAAAAACCTTGATTAGAAGTCCAGTAATCTGCTGTTCCAGAAACGGTTATCTTAATAAACGATTTTGATGGAAGTACTGCTAAAGCCATATCTTACTCCGTAGACCCTGCACCGGGAATATCAGCAGAGCTTGAAGTTCCTACTCCATCTACTGCTGTATTCTGAGGATTGCCAAAACTTATATTTCCATCAGCACTTCCTACGGTTCTTACATTGCTATCAATATCATCAAATATACTATGGTCTGACTCAAAGTAAAAGAAGTTATACCCTCCCCCAAGGTTAAGCCTTCCTGTAATTGTACCGGGGGCACTTGTTCCTATTTCTAGCCTTGCAGTACGTTTAGATATATACTTTGAAAGAATGCTACCGCTTACATCAGATGGGTTAGCTTTCTGTTGCACTAGACTACCTGCAGATTTTATTTTTCCCTGTGCATCAACTGCCATATTAGTTATAGCACTTGACTCTGGTTCAGATAAATCTCTTGCATCCTTAACTGTATTTATTCCAGCGTCAAATTTATTTATAGTATATAGTTGTTTAGGCATTAATCAAGTATCTCCACATGTACCAAGTCATCGAATCCATTATCTTTAACATCTCCGTCAGAGTCCCAGTCTCCACCCCAACGAACCTTAATATCAAGTTGTTTAGCTATCCCTCTAATCATTCCGCCCATATAGTGAAACCCGTCTCTATTCTTCCAATCTATAGGATAAGGAGATAGGTCTACAGCTTTACCTTCCATGTGCTTAGAGTACTTTACTTTAGTAGCTCCTTTTTTTAATAACTCTTCTTGCCTTTCACTTGTGCGTAAACCTTCTATTATAGTAACATCCATAATTTTAATAAGCTCATTAAGAACTTTAACTAACCTATCGTCTACACCTTTTAATCTTTTCTTACTTGTCTTCCCAAATCTAGGCATTATTTCTTCTTCTTCTTCTTCATTATTAAAGCTTGAAGCTTCTTAGGTAGAGCCTTTTGTTTCTTGCTTAACGCTTTACCTTTTTTCTTTTTTGAAGGTCTTCCCTTCTTTGAACCGTATGTACCTTTACCCTGTGGCATTATGCTCTCCTTACTTTTTTTGCAACTGATTTACTATATTTAGCTTTTTGCTTTCCCTTTGCAGTAGCTCTTTTCTTAGCTCTATTAGTGCTTGCTTTTTGAGAAGGGCTAAGGCTTTTCCTAACTGACTCAGGTAGGTAACGACCACGTTTCTTCTTAGGTTTTTTCTTATCACCTTTACTTACGTAGTCCCATTTTTGCTTACCCCACTTAGTCAAACTATTACTAGATGACTTAGCTCCTTTATATCCACCACCTGCTTTCTTATATCTTGCAGTAGCTAGTTGAGCTTTACGTGCAGACCATTGACCTTTTCTTCCACCTTTAGTTCCTGCCTTAACAGAAGAAACTATTCGTTTCCATAAAGCTGGTTTTGTTTTTGTAGCTGACGCCATTATTTCTTTTTAGGCTTAGAGTGTTTCATTTGTACTTTAAACCCAGCAGTAAGACTAGCACCTTTATGGGGTTTAAATGCACCACTATGCTTCATTAACTTAAGACCCTTACCTGACTTCATCCAATGATAACCTTTAGGAGCTTTAACTTTTTTATTCATATTACCACTTTACCTTATCCGCCCAATAAGCAGCAGACATTTTACCCTTAGCTATATTCTTACCATGCCTTGCTTTGAACGATTTTCTTTTCATTTTCATTCTTCTGGATTCACCAGCTTTTGGTTTACCTGCTGTACTAGCTCCCTTCTGACCAAACCTAATTGTTTTAATCTTAGACCCTTCCTTAGCTACAACAATATGACTTTTCTTAGGATGTCCCGGAGTACGCTTAGGCTTATTAAATCCAGATACTCCAGCTCTTTTCAATCTAGGGTCTTTCTTGGCAGGCATACTATTTACCCTTCATCAATCCAATAACTAGGTCTTGGATAACTTCTACTAATTCTTTAAACATCTTACCTTCTTTTTCTTCTTTGACAAAAGGTATATTGATTTTATCGTTTAACATCTCAGCCATCTTATCAGAAAAATCATCTGATGCTATGTGACCTATTGCTTGCTCTTGTACTATTTCAGCTTGCTCTTCAGCCAACTTAACTAACATTGTTTTAATATCCATTACGATTCCTTTGTTTTTTTAATTTTATAATATAAATATATTATATTCATTATTCCAATTATAATACCTAATACGTATGGAAGTAAGTCCATGAATAGTAATGCTCCACTACCTACGCTACCTAAAGAAACTTTTATGCTATCCATTAATGTCTCCCATTTCCGTTCATTCGTGACATAATACCATCCATTCGTGATAATTGTTTTTCTAAATCTGATACTGCCTCCATCATCTGTTCATATCTTCTATCTCTTACAGCGTCTGACTCATTCCATCTGCTAATTAATTTGATTATCATTCCTTCCATATTGTTAATACTTTCAGACTGACCTTTATTCTCTACCTCTAATTCTTTCAAAGACTCTTGTTGAGACTCTGACTTCTTTGACAATGACATAACTAAATAAACAAGCAATGCTCCACATATACCTATCATTCCTGCTTCGCCATATATTGCCATCATGTCCATTACTTCCTCCGCTTTTTACCCCAACCCAAAGGATTGATGTTTATTTCTTTTTCGTAAAACTTTACTTTTTCTGCCAACTCTTCTCGTTCAATCCTTTCTTCCACGATATGTTTATCAAGTAAATTCCCAATGCGTTCATCTGCATCAGCAAGACTATTTTCAAGTGTTCCCAATCTAGTCTCAATCCTATAGTAACCATACACGAGAGTGCCAACCAGAATAAGAATTTGTCCAAACCACTTGAGGTTAATACTGACAACAGCATTGTCGTCCACAACACTACCTCTATAACTCCTAGCTGTTTTGACATCATCACTCATTTCCTCTTAACTATTTCCCAACTGTTATGCGTAAAACACCACATATCTCTATCAAATCTTACGTTGTCTGAATAAAAATGTGATGTAGAATCTTGGTCTACCACCTCAACAAATGTATACATTGGATTTTCTATATCTGTATCAATTCCCATAATTGTCCAACCGTTTGAACAACTACTAAACATAAGTGTAGTAAACATTAATATTATAACTCGTATCATAAACAACTTCAAAGTCTCCTGTTTTTAGTTTTTTAATTTTAAAATCTTTTTTATTTTTTCTTTTATCCATGACCATGCTCCAGTTTTCTTGTTTGCATTTCTGAATCTATTCTTTAACCTTTCGGTTCTTCTTATCCTCTGTAAGCTATGCATACTGCTGTTGAGTCTGTGTGATTTACTATGCCATTAAAGTTACCATATAGTATTTCACCGGGTATTAAATTAACAAAGGCATCTATATTGTCTCCAATATTAGATGTGACTTTTATTTTTAAAAACTCAGTAGTACCACTAGAGTCTTTACCCAAAGCTTGTATTGCAATCCAAGAACCAGTATCTGGGTTTACAACATTAGTATCGTGTTCAGCTATTACATCAAAGCCATTTTGACCTATTAATAGATTAGCCGCTTCTTTCTCTGTATACTTATATAAAGACATTTTAGCTTCCTACTTCTGTTATTACATGGTTTACTAGTTTATGCTTACCAACAATTACTCTACCATTACTAGTAGTATGTTTATCTTCGCACTTACTAACATATAATTCTTCTATTGTTTTCCAACTATTACTTCGTCTTTCTACTTCTCCATCTATAGTTAAGAAGTATTTATATGATGAAGGGTATGTCAGGGTCTCAGTTGTACCATCTGGGTAACTCTTTGTACGAGTAGCACCGGGAGTAGTATTCCTGTATACCTTAATATCATGACCCTGAGCACACCTTCGAATCAACATTAAGCTACTTCTACCTCTTCAGGTTTAGCTAATGATTCTCTAAGCATATTGATAAACGCTTCTTTACCTACAGATAACTGGTCAGCGATAAACTGATTGCTATTCTGTTTGTTTTGAATATCGTTAATATGATTTACCATCATCTTTTGCTCATCAGTCATATCCTCAATGATATACTCTTTATCATCTAGGTTCAAGACTGGCTTCTTTTCTTTTTTTGCCATTATTGACTCCTTGTTTGTTAATTATTATCCACAATAAAGCACACAACTAACCAGCTTAACTTCTTCAGTTGAGTTACCCATTGTTACTTTTCCGATTGTTTTACTTCTAATAATATCATCACTCTGTACTTTAGCAGTTCCATCTCCATTACTTTCTAGTAAATCTCCACCCACACAAGAACCAGTAACTTTAATTGACGATATACCAACGGAGGCAATAGTTACATTGCTACCATCTAATCCTTCTAAATCAGACACAACTCCATAGACTCTTTTATCTCCAGCTGAATTAGAAATTTCTACTTTAGCATGGTTCTCACTATGCTCTGCGTCTATTGTACTTACCACCATTCCTACTTCCAAAGTATCAGAACTACTACTTTCATGACAACCTGAGAAACCAGTAAGGGACACAGTTCCACCAGTATTTTTAATATCTCCTACTATACTTCCATCTGCTCTAAACTGAATAAATTGTCCGTTGTCTGCATTTCTACAAACTTGAACTGTTTCACCACCAGCATCTCTACTAAAAATAGCTGAATCAGCAGACCTAATAGAATGACCATTTCCAGTTGAGCCAGAAGAAGCTCTACCTGAAAATATATCACCACAAAAAATAGATGCTCCACTATCTTGAGCCATATAAACTGCAGTTACATCTGCATTTCCAAGAGTTACTGAATTATCTGCTACACCAGTTGTAGTAGCACCAATTACTATTTGGTTATTTCCTCCAACTGCACTTGTTCTTGCTTGTTGTCCTATAGTTACATTTTTAGTTCCTGTCGTAATATTGTCACCAGCTTCCATACCAACTGCTACGTTATTATCACCTTGAGTAACTGCACCTAAACTAGCATAACCTATTGCCGTATTTTGTAATGCTCCATTTAAAGCCCCATCAAGAGAATAACTTCCTATAGAAGTATTTTTAAGACATTCAACATCTGACCATCCTCCACCTTGGGATTGAAAGCCTATCGCAATATTATCTTTTGAACCGCCAGAATTAGCACCACCTTGAGCATTACCTATTGCATTATGACCAATAGCTATATTTCTATCACCCGTACTAATTTCATCCATAGCTTGGTGACCAATAGCAATATTAGAATCTCCAGTTGTAATCTGTGAACCAGTTAAGTATCCTAAAGCAACATTTTTACCACCTGAAGTCAAAGCGTCTAAGGAAAAAGCACCTATAGCCACAGTACCATCTGCGTCTGATGTCATAACTGCTCCTCCAGCATTATAACCTATCATAACAGAGTTATCTACATCGGTAGTGGTTGCACCGCTAAAAGCACCAAGAAATACATTTTTTATTCCAGTTGTAAGTTCTTGTCCACTATTTACTCCAACGGCAGTATTGTATGAATTGCCGTTAAATGTTAATTCTTCTAAGGCAAGGTATCCAACTGCTACATTATTTTGAGAAGTTCCTGCAGAATTAAGAGATTGATAACCAACTGCAGTATTATTATCTCCAGTTGTATTTAATTTAAGAGACTCAAACCCAACTGCCGTATTACCAGCACCTGAAGTCAAATTTGTCAAAGAAGAATGACCAACAGCTACAGTACCATCAGCATCAGCTGTCATAGTACCACTTGCCATTGTACTATTACCAATAGCTACTGCAAATCCTATATCTTGTGAGTTTAAAAGAGCATTGTTACCCATAACAACATTGTTATGTCCTGTTGTAATCGCATTACCAGCATTATATCCAAATATAGTATTACCAGCACCACTATCATTATTAGATAATGAGATTCGTGAGTTGGCATCAATTACCATTCTTGCAGTTCCACCACCAGTTCTAAAGTTTATTTGGGATGCAGTTTCATTTCCAGTTTGTATATCTATAATTCCATCATTGGCGTGTTCATTACCATATAAGGCAATATATGCACCTCTAGTAGATGAACCTCCACCTCCAGTAGAATCAATTATTATAGATGCATTATCACTTCCATCACTTGTAGAAGTTCTCAGTTTGTTAGCAGTAGAGGAATAAATAATTTCACCAGCAAATATGGCGTTTTTACTTTCATTGATTGTTAGTGCTGGGTCACCTAAAGCAGTTTGTGGTGTCATACTCGACGAACTGTTATTTACATAAAACTGAAGTCTACTATTATAATTAGCAGCAGAATTATATCTGTTAGTAAATATTCCAGCTTGTACAGAATTATCATCTGTAAAAATCATCCCAGTTAGTAAGTCTGTTCCTGTTGCACTACCATAATCTCTATTGATTTCTAATGCACTTATAAATTCACTAGCAGATGATTCAGCTTTAGTTATTTTTACGTTACCAGCAAATGTAGCTTTTTGAGAGTCATCAATTTGTAATGCTTGAGTTGATTCTGTGTAGAATCTTAAATAGTTGCCAGCAGTTGAGCCAATAATCTTATATGAACTATCTCCAAATTGAATTGCAGAGCCACTATTTACAGTTACGTTA
>Ga0208669_1000068_pt1 | contig 44101 bp, 26 predicted proteins | sample 21_taG_FD_184095 | JGI IMG/M metagenome (GOLD analysis project Ga0208669, IMG submission 184095) | Marine viral communities from the Subarctic Pacific Ocean - 21_ETSP_OMZ_AT15319 metaG (SPAdes) (version 2) | ecosystem: Environmental > Aquatic > Marine > Oceanic | place: Pacific Ocean | collected...
TCGACGAATGTGTAGCTAAGAAGCTTGTGGCTCCTTACGACATCTATTGCATTGGGGTATCACTCACACCTATGGAGCTCACAGCATACAAAAAAGCTAATCAGCAATTTGTACACTGTAAGTACCTACTTGGGGGATACAATGCATTTGATGAGGCTAGTCGTATTCTAAATACTGGTCAAGGTGATGCTAAGGCCGCCGCATTATTCTTTGGTGCTATACGAAAGCGTAAAGCTATTGTACAGCATGCAGATAATAAATTAGATATGTCTAAATATATTTCTGATCAGCATAAAGATCAAAAGATCTTGTGCTTTGCAGGTACTATTGAAATGACTAATGCTATGGCAGGCGAGCTAGATGGAGATACTTATCATTCTAAGATGACTTCTAAACAAAAGAAACAATCTTTAGATAAGTTCTCAAATACTACAAACGCAATCTTATGCAGTGCTAAAGCCCTTAATCAAGGGTTTGATGTACCTGATGTAGGAATTGGGATTATTGCCGGGTTGGAGAGTAAGGCTTTGCCTATGATCCAGAGACTTGGTAGACTTATACGTTTCAAAAAGGGTAAAAGAGGTAGAGTATATATACTGTACGTCAAAGACTCTCAGGAACAAAAGTGGATGGAACAAGCCACTAAATCGCTTACTAATGTTAAACTGATAGGAGAAGAAAACCTATCGCAAATTTTTACAAATGATTTATGATCAAAAAATTACAAAAGATATAGTTAATTCTATGTCTTTGTTAAAATCAAAAGGGGAACCTGTTAATAAAGCAGCTAAGCAAACAGCTAGAGCATTGAAGAAAAAATATGGTAAATCTTTTAAGTGGACTGGAGTTCGTGGTAAGTATTATTCAGAAGTCAAAGCTCAATTGGATGCTCCTGTAGTACTTAAAAACCTTAATAAAGGTACTATAGGAACAATACCAGTAAGAGGAATGCTTGCTGCTATGGCAAAGAATTCAAAGCAAATTACTATTACAGTAAATGGCAGTGAAGTAACAGCAGTGTTTAAATAATTGGTATGAAAGTAGAAATAGATACAGAAATCCTAAAGATTCTTGGTATAACTGCAGATGATTTTGTATATTTGTATCTGTTACATGCTAACGCCTATGATATATTATCAGAGTTAAATCTCAAACCAAACGAGGAGGATCTACAATCAGTAGGTTTAATTAAGCTGGGAGAGAAGACTGAAGATCACACAGTTAGACAAATGTTTTTGGATATGTTTCAATCATCATTTGACTCTATGTGGTCTGAGCTTCTCTCCCACTTTCCTATAAAAGTTTATGGTAGAGATGGTCAGCGTATCCTTAGAGCTAGGGATGCTCATGCCAAAGCGAATGATAAATCTAAACGAAAGTATCGTTCTATTGTTGGTAGCAATAAGCTATTGCATGAAAGTATTGTTAAGTTGCTTGAAGTAGAACTAAAACTACGGAAAGAAAACAACACTCTAGGCTATATGCGAATGCTACAAACATGGATCAATGGTTACACATGGCAACAGTATGAAGACATAACAAATGACCCAGAAACAGGAAAGTCCAGAATCACACGACAGTTATGACCTGTCGGACGTAAATATACTTAAACACATATCAAAGTCTGTGGATAAGTCTATCTCTGAAGTACGTACAGGTATGTACGGTAAGAGATTAGTATTTCCTTCTAAATGGAATAGACTTAACAAGAATTTGATGGGAGGACTGCAACGAGGCAAAATGTATGTCATTGCGGGACGACCTGGTGTAGGTAAGTCAGCTTTTAGTAATCAATTAATATTTGATTTGCTTGATGTTAACATGGGTAAAAACGTAGTAGTATTGTATTGGAGCTTTGAGATGCCCGGGTATCAACAGATACTTCGTGCAGGTTCAAAGGATACTAAGCTACAGACGTTTGAACTTCTGTCAGTAGAAGGCAAAATATCTCAGGATAATTTTAATAAGTATTGTAATAAGGTACAGAAATACAAAGACTACCCTATTTTCTTTTGCTCTGTACCCCAGAATATGAAGAATGTAGAAGAGGTAAATTACTCTGTATTTGAGAAGTACCCTGCTGCTACAATTATTAATCTTATTGACCACTCACGTCTAGTACGTGGGAATGCAGACACTGAGCTGCAAAGACTAAACGTTTTATCTAAGACTTGTATGATGGTACAAGCTAGGATGGGGTGTATAACTATACTCTTATCTCAGCTTAATCGTAACATCGAACAGGAGTACAGAGCTAAACAACAATATCAACCTTTATTAACAGATCTGTTTGGGGGTGACTCTATCGGTCAGGATGCACACGTAGTTATGATGCTACAACGTCCTTATGATCTATACGGAATTACTGATAAGTACTGCGGCGAAGACCCTATTGGTCTTATGGCAGTGCATATTGAGAAGAACCGTGATGGATTACTCGGTATGATCCCATTCGAAACAGATTTATCAACCTTTACTATAAATGAGCGAACTAGCACTACCTAAGAAAGTAATTAAAGCGGCACGTAAAAGCCCTAAAAACATGATTATATATGGTCCCCCAAAGATTGGGAAGACCACGTCTCTCTCACAACTTGAGGGGTGTCTTATCATTGACCTTGAAGATGGGTCAGATATGATCGATGCACTCAAGATCAAAGTAAGTTCTCTCGCTGAGCTTGCTAAGATTGGGAAGGCCATTATGAGCGAGGGAAAACCCTACAAGTATATTGCTATTGACACCATCACACAGCTTGAAGTTTGGTGTGAGGAAGAAGCTAAGCAATTGTACAGAGCTACCCCTATGGGTAAGAACTTTGACAAGGATAACAAGGGACTGTCTGTACTGTCACTGCCCAACGGTGCTGGTTACTTGTATCTACGTAGGGCTTTTATGAAATGGTTTAACCGTCTTTCACAATTAGCAAACCACGTTATCTTTGTGGGTCACTTAAAAGATAAGTACCTAACTAAGAATGGTAAAGAGGTTAAGGCTAATGATCTATCTCTGTCCGGTAAGCTAAGAGAAATTGCATGTGCAAACTCTGACGCTATTGGGTACATATACAGAGGGGATGGGGTAACTAAGATTTCGTTTGACTCAACAAACGACGACACAGCAGGTTCACGCTGTGAGCATCTAAGAGGTTTAGATGCTGAATTGGAGTGGACAAAGATTTTCATCGATTAAATAAATAACAAATGTCTTTTGACACAAGAGTAGACGCTACCCCAGAGGTAGTGCAAGAAGATACACCTCAAACTTTGACGGTGTCACAAATAATAATGGACCTTGGTAACGGTATAGATCGTGCAGGTATACGGAAGAAGTATGGATTAACTGCAGCAGAATTGAAAATGATCTTTTCTCACCCTAAACTACATAAGCTTAGAGTTAAGAAGCATCAAGTAATACGTGTGCAACTTATAGATGATACTGTAGATGTTAATCAAACTAGCATTCCTGTAGAACAAGAAAAAGTAGATGAACTTAGAGACGAAGCTAACACACAGTTAATAGAAGCTTTGAACCCTGAGTTTTTACAACCTACAGATAATAATTTTTATAATTCTCATAATGATAACCAAACTGAAATTCAAGACTAATGGCTATTCAATCTAATTCCTCCGAGGTACAAGTTGCTGGTGGCGGCATACCTCTATACACAGGCATCGCTCCTGTAACTGTACTTGCAGTTAACCCTAACCTAGGAGAACTTAATTCTCTTGGTGTTCAAATGAAAACTGAACCTAATTATTCTGGCATACAGCTTGGCGATAACGTCAAGAATAAGCTTGTATTCTGGGTTAGAAACAGTGAGCACAACTTTAGTACTCGAGTAGAAATACTTGTTGGAGCTGAACATCGCCCTGCATCTAAGACTGGTAAGTTTCAGATTACTAACAAGTTTGGTCAAGTAACTTGGGCTGAGAAGCCTGACACTGCACCGGATTGGTTTAAGCAAGAAGGTGTACGTCGTATGTATCCTGGTGAAGAGATACTTATAAACTTTGTAAAGTCTTGGGCTAATATCCCTAGTGATGGGGAGTGTGCATTCGATACAATTGATGAGATTGTTAAAGGTAATGTTGCTGAGCTTAAGACTTTGGTAACTTCATTGAAGGATAACAAAGTAAGAGTTATGCTAGGTGTTAAAGATGGTAAGTATCAACAAGTATATACTCGTTGTTTCGGACGTCTAAAGCCTGCACGTACTGACATCTTTGTTCGTTCTTTGAACGATGAGTATGGCACATTCAATGCTGATTATAACTCAGATCTTATACTACAAAGGTATAATCCTGAGATTATAACACCTACAGCAGAGACTGAGCCTATTGCAGAGGCAGTAGATACTGATTGGTTATAAATAATAGAGGTTGGGGGGAGATTCATGTAAAAGAGGTTCAAGCATTAATAAGCACGTGTGTCCTCTTTCTCCCCCTTCCTTTTATTTACTATGATACATTCACGACAAAGCGAAGACACACTTACAAAAGAAGGATTACTTAGTAAAGTATCTGAATACCAGATATTTAAATACTATTGTCCACCTTTTGATAAACCAAATAAAAAGTTTAAAAGTGATCTTCGTAAGGACAGAAGTCCTACAGTATCTATAGCAATGATCAACACTAGGTTAAAGTATAAAGACTTTGGCCACCCTGATCATACCTTTGATTGTTTCGCTTATGTTGGTTATAAATACAATCTAAACTTTCGTGAGACTCTTAAACATATAGACCAAAGTTTTTGCCTTGGTTTATCAGCCGCTAAGAGTACGTATAAAGCACCCCCTAAACTCGTTGAAGACATTGAAATAACAGAGAGTTTACCTGTTAATATTCATGTTAAATGTAGAGACTGGAATAAAGAAGATGCTAAGTATTGGAAACAATTTCATATAAGTAAGAGAATTCTTCGTATATTTGATGTTAAACCCATAACACACTACTGGATCAATGAACAACGTTTTTCGTGTAATAGTATCAGCTATCGTTACCGCTTTGACTGCGGTTATAAGATTTACCGTCCGCTTGAAAGCGATTTTAAATGGAGCTCTAACGTGGGTAGTCACTGCCTTCAAGGCTACAATGAACTTCCTGAAACTGGTGATCAAGTATTTCTCACAAGTTCCCTCAAGGATGTTATGTGCTTGGCGTCTTTTGGTCATGCATCCTTTGCGCTTCAATCAGAAATGCTTATGCCAAACCAAAAAACCATTGATGAAATCAAAGAAAGGTTCAAAAAAGTAATCGTATTATACGATAATGATTTTGATAAACTTTCTAATCCCGGTCAAAAGATGGCCGATAAGATTTGTAGGTTATATGGTTTAAGTAATTTGAAGATACCTTCTCATTATAAGAGTAAGGATATATCTGATGTAGTTAAAAATAACGGAATACGAATAGCAAAAAATGTCATCAAGAACTTGGAAGGGACGAACAAAGCGAGGGACACCCAAAATAAAATCAAAGCCGACAGAAATAGATGGAATAAAGTTCCGTTCTAAACTAGAGGCTCATTGTTATCGGATGTTAAAAGATGCTTTTATAGAAGCTGATTATGAAAAACATAAGTATGTTCTTCTAAAAGGCTTTCATTATCCTAACAGTTCTTACGAGGACAACGGTAAAACAGGATTCCAAGATAAACAGAAACATAAAGTACGCGATATAACTTATACTCCAGACTTCGTAGATCCTAAAGGTAGATGGGTCATAGAGTGTAAAGGCTATGCAAACGAACGTTTCCCGCTTAAATGGAAGATGTTTAAACAACTCTTAATGGAACAAGATGATCCCCCGGTACTATTTGTACCACGGAATCAACGACAAAACATTGAGACTGTAAATCAAATTTTAGAAATAATAGCCCCGACTAAATAGTTGGGGCTTTTTAATGCAAAAATAAATGAGTATAAAGACAATTGGAACACATGCAGACAGTAATAGTACTGGTGTTGAAAAACGAATTAACAAATCTGCTGAAAAACTTGTCTTTGATATTCTTCAATCCACACAATACTCTACCCCTATTGCTTCAACTGTACGTGAGCTGGTGACTAACGCCTGCGATTCACAACGTGAGAAGGAAATTGCATTAGAGATATTGTCAGGAGAAAAAGAAATCAAAGACTATTTTATAACTAGACATGAAGAAGAATATAAAGATTCTAATTTCAATCCTAGCTACTATAGTAGGAATAGGCTTAGCGCTATTGATAGCGTCACAGTGCAATACACCGAGCGATCTGGCACTGGTTACTGCGATACTTTTAGCGTTTTGGACTACGGTGTGGGTATTGGAATGCCAAGGCTTGAAGGTTATTTGGAACTGGGTTTCTCGACTAAGAGGAACACGGCAGAAAACTTCGGAGCCTTCGGACTCGGAGCAAAAGTCCCGCTCTCAACAGGAGTAGACTTCTATACTGTAGAAACTGCACATGACGGTAAGTTATTTAAGTTTAACTGCTATGCATATAAGACAGATTTTATGATAGGTAAGTTCGAAGGAGATGGTCATGTGACTATGTCTAATGGAACTAATGTCTATTATAAAAATACTGAAGACACTAATTATACTAAAGTATCATTTGGTGTTAAGAGACACAACAGGGATAAGTTTAAAGAAGCTGTACAGGATCAGCTAAACTATCTCCCTAATGTAAAGTTTACTTACATCTACGAGGATGGGGTAGAATCAGATAAAACTGTTAAGAGTGAAGTTTTATACAACTCTGACAATCTGATTGTATCAGACTCGTGGGGTTGGAGTAAACCACATATACTAATGGTTAAAGATCCAAAGTCAACTACCGGTATTAACTATGGTTATGTAGATTTCCGTGAGTTAGAAATGGAATCTTTATGGGGTTCAGTGGCTATTAAATGTCCTGCACGTCAAGCATATACATCTCCAGGTAATGGAACTGAAGTTGTATTACAGGAAGGTGTTGATGTTACCCCAAGTAGAGAGAAAGTTATATGGAACGAAAATACCAAAGCATACATCCAAGGTGCAATTGAGAGGGCAGCTCAAGACGCAGCAGATGTGATTGAACAACAGTTAGATGAGAAAGACTTTATGACATGGATTAAAAAGTGCAGAGATGTCCTCTATAAAGGAGACAATGATGACTCAGTACTTAAAGCTCTAGGTCGTATTGTAGATAAAGAGAAGATCAAGCCTAAGTTTCCTGGAGATAAAACTATAACGTTTGCTGGCCCTGGTGGTCTATTGAAAGGATACAAGGTAAGAAATGTAAACAGAACATTTAAGAATGGAAAATGGAAGATTGAAAGAGAAGAAGTTGGTTGGGGTTCAGTGAACTTTAACAATTTGTATTTTATTGAAGGCAATCCGTCTAAGACTAAGGACCTGTACCTTATGAGAGAACAGACCCTGTCCATCATTACTCAGCATAATCCAGAAGAAGTTGGAGATTCAAACCCAATTAAAGAAGCGTATATAGATAATGTCAATCTTATGCGTGTACGTAATTGGGAATTGATTAAAGACTCTTCTACGATTAAGTGGGATTATGATGAAATAGAAATACCTGAAGACTTCGAAGCAGGAGTATTACACGATGAAGAGATAAGAGCACAGCATGGTAAGTTTGAAAACTTGACGCCTGCAGAACGTAGAGAGTTAACAGGAGAACAGGTTCTGTTTACTTTACGTCGAGCAGATTCAGGTGATAAGAAATATGCCAATGAAGTTGATGACTGGGTATGGGATAAAGTTGAGGCACCCCTTAACTTATTAAAGCAAACATCAGTAGAAACGTACTACGGTACATCTGAAGATGTTGACTTACTATATCTAGCCGCTACTATATGTGCGCCTAATGTTCCTGATTGGAACGGTGTTTATCCTGATCTAGATTATTGGCATCAAAATAGAAATACACATGCAAATGCACGGAATCAAAATCCTGTGTTTACTAACTTTAAACCACAACGTTTCTTTAATGATTATTATGGGAAATGGGCTAGTGGTATGGGGGAAGATAAAACAGCACAAAAGGAGACTCCGATACAGTTGTATAAAGTTTCTAATAAGATGGCTAAACAACTTGATGGATCAAACGCTAAGCACATTAGTACTTTCTTTTCAATGATTGATAATAATAAATGGACAATGAACGAACAAGTCAAAGAGTGGTTTACAGGATGTATGCTGCCTAAGATCCCAGACTGGGTATCTAAATTAAAAGAAGTTGACCCGCAGTACGAAGACGTCTTTACTAAATGTATGGAGTATCAGGATAAATATGAACATCATGATAACTTTTATTTCCATAGAGGAAATGAAAAGACTCAAGAAGTTATATCTCTAATGAAGAAGATGCATGACATGCAAGTCTTCTTGTTAGATAATGATGACCCTGAAGCTATCAAGAATAAATCCTTGGAAGTCTTTAAGGTTTCAGATATCCAATCAACCATCATGGATGAAGACATGCTTATACTGGGTCAGTACCTAGAAGAGTTCTTAGAGCCTCTACGTCCACTGTTTGACCAGGTTCATTTCATTGACTCTCAGGAGTTTTGGAAAGAAATTAGTTCGTATCTTGAGATGAAAAATAGACATAAGTTTAACCCACCATTATGATACATGTAAATAGAATAGGTGAAATGATATCCGGCAGCTACGGTAACACCCCGTACTCTCGTAATTACGAGGAGGATGTTTACAATGAAATGCTATCTCTTGCTACGCAAGCAGATGAGGTTTCAACGGTGGAAGAATATAACGGCATTCTAGAAAAGTTTGCTTTATTAACTACAGAAGATTTCGATAAGAAGATGATACACGACCAGTTCTTGGGCGGGGTATCTCTTCATAAAGATTCTGCTGGAAGACATTTTGTTCAATTTGGAGAAGGAGAGGTATTAGGCACTCCGCTACCTGAATCATTAGTGAATCGTTTCTACGAATCACATGATAAAGGCGTGGATGTTTCTCCCCTTTACAAACTATGGATGAGATGGCTTCGTAATCCTATACTTAGCAAGAAAAATGAAAAGTTTACCGAAAGGTTCTTTGACTTTATCGACATGAAGTATGTGCACCCTACACTCAAGAAAGAGTTAATGGAGGAGCACGGACTAAGTGAAGAACTTGCTGAGCAACGTGCTACTATGTACCAAGTAAAGATCACTAAAGAGGGTCTTGTAAATGCTTTCAAAGTATCTAGAGAGATAATGCATAAGTATGATTCTGAGACAGGGGAAGAAGTTCCTCGTTACAAACGTACTTTTAATGTCGATACTGGAGAGATTGAAGGCGAAGGCTTACCTGATACTGTAGAAGAAAGACTCTTTGAGCCCTCTGTTATGGGGACTGGAGGTGATGCTTTCTACTGTGAGGGTGCTAACGGATTTACTAACCCAGGCCACTTTATTAAAGTTGGTTGTACACACAGACTCTCTTCATGGGATGAGGTGAACACTAATGATAATGCAACTTGTGTAAAAGGTTTACACGTTGGTGGTCTTAAGTATATCGCTTGGTATAGTGGTGAAATTCACAATGTTTTTATTGATCCTATGCACATTGGTGCTGTCCCTGATTCAGAGGATGGTGCTATTCGTTGCCTTCAGTACTTCGTACACTCCAGCTTAGTTGGTGTGAATGGTAGTATGTATCACTCTTCTGCGTATGCAGCTAAGACTGATGAAGAGTGGGTAAAATTAAAACATGATGTACTCCTTGATATGCAAAAGGATGTACTGTCTTTACAGAATCTGTAGTGGATAATGTAAATAGAATACCTAAAGACGGAAACATTTGTTTAATTGATGCAGACTCTCTTGTATACTATGAGATGGATAAAAGCACATACGAAGAAGCAGTCTATGGACTGGATAAGCGTATAGCTCATATCCTTGACCAATGTAATACTACACAGTATGCTGGTTTCTTAACAGAAGGCAGATGCTATAGATATGGAGTGGCACAAGATTACAAAGGTAATAGAAAAGGCAAACCCAAACCACCTATATTCTACGCTCTCAAGCAATACTTGAAGCAAGAGTATGGGTTTTGGGGCCTGTCTATTCTAGAAGCTGATGATCTTGTAAGCTACTATGCATATACTGATGAACGGAAAACTATCATCTGTTCACCGGATAAAGATGTGCTTTATCAATGTGTAGGCATGCATTACAATTATCGTATATCAGAGTTTCTGCATACCTCTCCTGAGGAAGCAGTTAAGTTTCTTTGGAAACAAGTCTTAATGGGAGATAGTACAGACCACATACCAGGTCTACCAGGTGTTGGTGAAAAGACTTCGACTAATTGGTTGAAGACTCGAACCAAAGATTTTGAAGGGTTCGCCCTAAAAAAGTACGTTGAAAAGTTTGGAATGGTAGAGGGATTATTTAAATTCCAAGAAACATTCCGACTTGTATACCTGCTCAGAAGTGAGGAGGATGTAATGAGAGAGGCAAATATTAAGTTACCGCCTCTTGAAGTTTCAAGTCGTACAAGCACCAAAGACCTATGGTAACATGTCAAACAGTTCAGTTTATACCCATCAATGGGAGGACTGTTAGGCTAACTGGGGATTTTTCTGTATGTACTACAGAAAAGGATGGTAAAAATATCAAGACCTTAACATTTGATTTTCCTGACGGCCCTTGCATAATAACCGTTGGGAACACTATCACAGTAGGAGACACAGCTAGGTTCAAAGTAAATGTCATAGTCGAAGCTAAAAGTTCCTTTGGAATTACTACGCACTACGATCTATTGACTGCTCCTTTGACTACTAGCAGTACTATGGCCCTCCCTTTCTTGGGAGGTAACCGTGGTCTCTTTATGTGGGACAAAATGTTTGTAAATGCTTTTGTGGCTACAGAAGAATATGAAGATTGCATTGCACTTCTTTATCGTTATTCTGGTCAGCCTATTTTTACAAAATTTGAATCTGCCTTGTGTTCTTTTAGAACGTTTATAAAAAGAATTGATCCGGATCCGTATCATGTACTTTTTATATTTGATATTCCAGAAGATGCAAAACTATCTTATGAACACTTTAGAAATGGACGCTATTCACTTATAGATGATAAGTGGAAGTTTAAAATTCTAGATTTTCATGGGTTTGATGCACACGGACATACAGGTCAAGTACTCTTTCAAGCTCCTGCTCTAAGGAAATCGTTAGAGGAAGAACTACAAGTCATATTGCCTGAAGATGCAGAGCTCTATGACAAAATTAAAATGACAAAAGAGAGATATAACCCTGAGTATTATTCACCTAAGAAACAAATCTTTAAATAATTCGTGGGGTACTAGGATAAATCGTATCTTAGTACCCTATTAATTCAATTAACACTATTATGATAGAAGGAATATGGTTTTGTGACGAACATGCTACAGATACATCAAAATATATAAGTAAAGATTTGGATACTATCGAAGAAGTAAAGTATATTCTCAACGAGATATATAAAATGCTCGATGAGAAGAATAAAGCCTACGGAGATTCCGCGTTGAACCCGATTAGATTATTTTCACGAGCTAATGCTCAAGAGGCACTTCGTGTACGAATAGACGATAAGCTAAGTCGGATTAAAAATCAAGATCTTAATGATAATGAGGATTCAATTGCAGACTTAATTGGGTATCTAGTTTTACTTAAAGTAGCTATTAAAAAGAAAAGGGGCTAACGCCCCTTTTTTACCACGGATTATTTCTGTAAGAACTTAATCTTTTCCTCAGGAGTTAACGTTGATATCATACCATCAACAACTGGAAGAACTCTTTTAATCTTGTGCATGATTTTTCTATCACCTTTCTCATTGATACCTGACTTACGCTGATAGAAAATATCCTCTTCCCCGGTTATCCCTATTGCGTATCCTACCTCAGCAGCACCTTGGTCAATAAGCCCAGTCCACTTTCTTAACAGGTTAGCTGTAGCTGTTGGTGAATCTATTATTCTCATAGCTTCCTTTGGATTAACAAACTGTAGCATCTCTGTATTCAATCGCTTAGCTTGATAAGCAAAGAATCTAAGAGCATAGTTATCATCGTCATCATCACTCATCATACCGGCTAAAGCTCTCCCGATCGCATACGTTGCTAATACTACAGATGTCTCAAAGAATGCACGGCGTATGTTTTGTTGATCCGTCTCCGAGTAATCACTTAGTGCAAATCTACCTTGAGTAAACATGTTCTTTAAGTAATCTAATGCTGATAAGTACATACCTCTAGTTACTGTACCTGCTTCCTGATCTACGTGGTATCCATCACCATGCCCAAACCTCTTACGAAGTTGTGGTTGGAAATAATTACGGAATAAAGTCATCACTTTACCTAAAGCTGATCGTTGGAAATGTGACTTATCACGTCTACCTTTTATTTGGTTAGTTCTTTTTTGTACAGAGTTAAGCTTAGCTACAAATTTACCTTGATCAAAGTTAGCAACACGTGGGTCTACCACAAGGAACCCTTTTTCATCCATTACTAGAAGATCCCATAAATCAGCAGGCTTACCTTCTTTGTTGTTAATTACCTTACCACTCTTATCCTTAAGCTTACCTTCCATAGCTTTCATTAAAGCAATCATTCTTACACCAGAAGTCTGATGTTCCACTGCATGCTGCAGTACAAAGAATGAATCAGTAGACATAGCTTGTTTAGTCTTACCACCGGTAATATTTTTACCCGCTCCATCTGTCATTTCTACAAGTGCATCAAACATTTGCATAGCTTGTCCAAGTTTGGTAGTTGGAGCCATCTTACCTAAGTCTGACATTGCTCCTCCTGAAGCTGCGTATTCTGCTATAGCTGCTCTGTAATTTGCACGAGTAAAAAACTGTCCTGCCCATGCTTCCTCCCACGTCATAAGGTTATCAAGAATTGCTTGGTTACCTGCTTGAAGTGTGTTAAACGATAGCGTGTTAAGTGCTGTTAATACAGACACTGATGATGCTATCTTGTTTGCCTCACCAAGACCTCTAATGTATTGAGGTATATCATACATACCATAGAAGTTAGCATCTACAAATGACTGCAAATGCTTAAAAGTATTAGAGTCTATACCCTTACCCTTTCTGTATACTTGAGCGTCTCCTGGAGATAGCTTATTAAGAATCCTAGACCCAGTTGATGGATCAGTTTCTAATACTTCTCTACGTGCATGTATGTCAAGCATAGTATTTACTAATCCTTGCATCTCAGCTTTAGCTTCAAACATGTTTGTCATATGATGAAACTGCATTAAGCTAGCTGCTATATCACGACTTACATCTTTAGCATCAACTCTATTTGTGTACAGGATTGGTACACCTTTTTGTACTTGCCCATCTACTTCCTGGAATACACCATACTCTATATCTGTAGCTTGTCTAGTTAAACTGTCTACTACTTGATCTTTAACACCAGAGAACACTCCTTGTTCCTGTACTCGATCTGCACTATCTTTTCTAATAGCAGGCATCTGATACGAGAACGTATCCCATGCATTAGTAAATAAATTAGCTTTAGTACCTCTAGCCTGGTCAGCATGGTATCTATCTACCATTGCTTTGTAATAAGCTTTCTTTGCAGGATCTGCTTGTATAGCCTCCCATTGCTTACTCCTATACTTATCACTAGGTCTAGCTAATGCTCCTGAATAAGTTTCATTACTTTTATTCCATTTAGCATCTTTAACTAACTCTCCTAATTCTTGCTTTAATACTGCTAGTTTATCTTGATCGAATGCAGACTCTGATCCTTCTAACTCTGCAATTTGATCTTTTAGTTTTTGTTGTTCTTTTTGATTTTCATCAAACAATGCATCAGCATTTTCAACCGGCTGAGTATTCTCTGCATACCAAGCTGCTCTACTTCTATAGTACTGTCGTACTGCAGGAGAACCTTTACCTGTCTCATCCATAGCCCATTGCTTGTAAGCTTCACTATTCCTAGCTACAAACTTACCGTTTTTATCTTTAGGCCATCCATTATTTTCTTTAAAGCTATTTTCTGCATTAGTACGTGCTTTGTAAAATTCATTTACATCATACTCTTGTACTAAAAATAATAAATTTTGTCCTTTAACATTATGTTCTGTTAAGAAAGGTTTATTGAATTCACTAACATTAATGCCCCCACCTTTAGCTTCTCTAAATGCATCATATACTTTTTGGAAATCAAAGATAGTTTTTCTACTACCTTCATTTGCCTTAGTCATTTGATCTATATAGGCAAGAGCAAATAACTGAAGATTTTGTTCTGAAGAATAAACTAAAGGATCCATTTGATAAGAGTATGCAGACTTATCTACATGCGCTTGAGTCATTTCTTTTATCAACTGCTTCCTGCCAAGCTTCTTATTACTTAGCTGTTCAATTTTAAGATCAAGAAGTGCTTTTTCTCTTTGAGCATCGCTAAGCTCTCCTCTACCATGCTTAACTTGTATTAAACTGTACTCAGGATCTCTCTTATCAATACCAGCTATGTCTTTATTACGTTTAGCTGCTGCAATAATATTATCTAAATCTGCATTTACTTCCTCACTACCATAGTTAACAATAGAATCAGCTGCTAGTGGAATAGCTATCTTAAGATATTCATTATCTAACTCTTGAGCATCAATTAGTGCTTCTTGTAAATCTGCTAGAATATCTTTCTTACGTTGCTCTGTACCTTCTTCCCCTACCACATCACGCAGCAATACTTGTGTTTGTCTTACAAGACTACCACCCCCATCTACTCCGTCAATAATTCTTCTTACTACATCAACCTGCTGTAATACTCTTAAAGCTTCTTTCTTACCAACTGGTGCCTCTCTTTCAGATAGATTTCTTAAATCATTCATCATAGCCTTGGCCCTGTCTACATTAAGAACTACATACTCTTGGATCTTCATAAACGCATCAATGTCGTTTTTGTTTTCCTTTAGTCTCTTAAGGTTTTTCTTTAATTCTTTTAGCCTACGTACTTGTTCAGTGTCTCTTGTAGCTTCTGGCACCATCTCGAGTTGACGTATCTCTGCATTGACGCTAATAGTAGCAGTCTTGTACAGGTTATCAACTTCAGTTTGCATATCCCTAGATCGTTGGACTTTGGAATTAAATATACCAGACAATTGTAATCCACGTAATTCACCAGCAAACATCTTTTCTGCAAGAACTACAGCCGCATCAGGTTGTACCCCAAACAGTTTACCTATAGCTCGCATAATTCTGTTAATCAGTCTACGGAATGCACTAGGCTTATTCTTTTCAATGTTAGCTCCTTCAATACCTATAGCTGTTACAAGTATCTCTTTACCCATTTCAAACTCACTTAAGTTATCACCTGCATACGCATCTTCTACTTGCTTGACTAGATCTGGACGAAGCTTTCTTACTTGTGCTATGTATTTTTCTACTTCTGCTTTAGGCAACATGTCTACAATGATGTGACCAAACTCGTGGTAAGCTGTATCGTCTGTCATCTGTGATGGATCAAACGTAACAACGTCTCCGTCAACTTGACCTTTTACCCCTTTTGGCAAGGAGCCTTCTTCTACGATTACATCAATTCCCGCATCTGCAAACGCAGCTTTTAGTTTAGAAATCTTAGCCTTAGGATCTGCCTCACGACTTAAGATTGCATCAATTTCTCTACTTAATGTTGCTTTATTCTGTACAGGTTGCATACTTTCTGGAGTAGCATTTTTGTTAGGATATAATATACTACGATCGTTACCTGCTTCATTTAACATTCCTTCACGTCCCCTTGTTTCAGTTCTGTGATAAGTTACTATCTTTTGGCCTTCTCCATCTGAAATTCCTGTTTCTATTCTTTCATATACGTAAGAGTTTCCAAACCCATCAGTAGCTACTATATAAAATGGTTTTCTTTTTAATATTTTATCAGGAATAATACTTAATACTGGCGATGGTACTCCTCTTACCATACTAACTGCATTATCTAATACCGGGAACATAGGTTTTTTACCAAGCTTCATATGACCGTAATCTTGTAGGAACCTAGATTTAAGATCATTCAGTGCTGATGCGGTAGTCTCTACCTTAACCATTTCTTGTGCTAAGTATTCTCCTGCACCTATTTCTTTCATAACAGAGTTAGGTAACATCCCAAACATAGAAGTTGGGGATGTTATAAATCCTGTAGTAGATATTGAATTGGTAATAAGATCTTTAGCAAAGTTCTTTATTTGGATAGTAGTTTGTGCATCATACCCAAAAGACTCTGGTCTATTTAGCATGCGCTCCCACTCTCTTTGCATCTTGTTTTGCTCAGCTAATGTTCTACCTTGAGCATTGTTAAACTCTAAACTAAAGAACTTGTTTTTAGCATTATATTGAGTCTCTTTAGGAGTAAGCTGCTTAATAATACTAAGGTTAGCTATTAATGGCAGCTGTCTCATATTACTCAAGCCTGCTATAATATTCTGATCCGTAGATAAATGTACTATGCTTAAAGTATCTTCTGTCAAGTAAGCAGACTCGCTAAGTGGGGACCCTTGCTTAGTAAGTAAATGATGAGATATTATTCTATTTAAAGCTTTATGCTCTTCTATACCTAAAAACCCTTTACCAGTTAAATCTTTTACAAAGTTTTTAAATCCAGTAACTGATATCTGTGTACCAATCATACCTGCTCTATTGGCAACATCTATTGCTGTTTCCATAGCTCCATAATATGCAGCTTGGTATCTATACAGGTCTCCTGTCAACACTCCCTCTACAAAAGATGCTCCTCCATAAGCATCAAGCTGTCCTTCTCTAATAGCATTTATCTTATCGAAGTATGCCTGGTGTGCAGCAACAGTACCAGCCCCGTCTATGTTGTCTACAGACACGGCTGAGTATGTAGTCTGCAATGCATTAGCACCTTTATATAAAGCTATTAACGTATCCTCTATTTCTCTAGTAGGAGTTTCTTCTGTAATATCTAGATTAGCTGTATTATTTTCTTTTTTATTACTACCAAAGAAGAATGCTTTCTTAGGAGTATTTTCATCTTTGCTTTGCATAGCTTCAGTAACCTTCCTTACATGTGGATTGTTAAGAAACTTAATAATTTGTTGTGGTGTGGCACCTATGCTTAATAGGTATACTGTAAGTGGTGCTGTCTTAGAATTATCGTTAGCTGCATTTTGCAACGGATCTTTTACAGAGTCAACAGCTGCAGATAGGTATTGCTTCAAGTAGTGGTCAGTAGGTCTGATGATACCAAATACATCCGGGAATGCTGAGTTTTGTGTAACAGCATTTAACCTCTTACCATCTACAGTTACAGTTACAGGACCAGTGATCTCTTGTCCTGTTGACGTTACTATGTTTCGTCCAGCTATAGAGTTAGCATATATACCACGGAGTGACATAGATAACATGTTCTCGTATGCAGCTGTAATATGTGTCATAGGGTTAAACAAGTCTACATCACCACGCTGTTCTTTACTCATACCTATCGCTGCTAGTCCTGCTTCAATATCTCTAATACCTTCTGGGTCTAAAACTTCTTGTGCATGAATAGGATCTACAGCAACAGCTTCCATCACATCTAATATGATATTGTTTACTGCTTTTGCAGGGTATGTTGCATCAAGTATTTGTGCCGGGTTAGCACTAAGAGACTTATAGTCTGGCATAATTCTACCTGTACCGTCTTTCTTTTGTGCGGGCATCATTAAGAACATCTTATCAATGTCAAAGTCAGAACCCATAGCAGTAGTAATCTGAGCTGGTACACGTACCGCGGACTGAGCTCCAGATTTATTAACCCTTTTAATTTTAAGAGTTACCATAAATGATTTACTCGCATTTGGTATACGGTATGCAATCATTCTTTTGTTTTCCTCTGCTACATCTGTAGTATCTAAGTCTACACCTACAGGCAAGTCAAGTCCAAACGCTTTCATTTGTGCCTCTCCTATCTCTATCTCTGCATGTGTAACATAACCATCTTCGTTTACATCTAAGAACTTAAGCTCTCCTGTTTCTTCATGAGCCCCAAACTCTGCAAACTGCACCATCTCAAGCCCATCAACTTTTTGCTTGTATACGTTTCTTCTAAAAGCACTAAATAATAGACTATCAAATGTAGTTTGGAAACCAGGGTAGCTAAGTGGTAAACCAAACATCACATTACCTGCCTGATCTAACTCTAGCCTCATACTTTCAATAACATTCTCAGCAAGGCCTCTTTCTTTAGCCATGTCTAAAAGCCTATTACGTAAAGTAACCATAAACTTACTGTCTACTATCTGGTCTTTATTTTGCTCAAAAAATTCACTAGTAAATCCTAATGCATTTTTAAGTTCGTTAAGATCATTCTGAACCTTACGTTCAATAGCATTATGATATATCTCCAACATCTTAGAGCCCTTAACTTTTGTAGCCTTGCCGGTTCCAATGTTAAGAGTGTAGCTATGATTACGATCAACGTTAGCTATCTGATTCTTCTTAGGCTGCTTACCAAGGTTTGTCTTGGTCTCTTCTTTGATGCCTATATCTTGCGGGAATCTTAGACCTCTAGTGTCCAAAGTCATTACATGCAGTTGATCAAACTGTCCTGCAAATAAAGTTTCTGGGGTAGATATAAGTTTGTTATCTACAATCTTATATGGACGTATCTGCCCAAGCTTAGTAGCTGACTCTGTATTGATGACATTAATAGGAGTCTGACCTGCATATTGATCTCTTCCTTCCATACGAGCAAGCATATCTTCAAGAACAGGACGTCCATCTGCAAGATCTCGAGTAAGAATCATGTAAGAATTTTTATCTGATATAGGTATATTTATATCAGAGAGAGATCCTCCCATATTATTTATTGTATCATACTGAGGCTTCATAGGGACAAGTGGACTACGTGTTACATCCCAAGGTTGTCCAGCTTTGTACTCTTCGTACACCTCCTGATCGCTAGGCATCCATTCTCCTTGTCCTTGCCTAATTTTTCTGTAGTGGTCTATGCTAATAAATGCTTGTGCATCTGTAGCGTTAGTTTCTCTATACTTTTTTATTGCATCCTCTGCAGCTTTTTTAGCATTTTCTGGAGTAGCCCCACGACTTATTAATCCTTTCTCAATAGCAGCACCATATTTCTCTGCAAGTCCGTTAAGATCTTCAGGGGTAAGATCTTTAACTGTAGCAGTAGTAAATGTAGGATCAGCTCCATACTCTCCTGCAACAGTTATATTAAGCATGCCTCCTGGTGTAGTAACAAGATTGGCTCTCTTAATAAATGTTCTTCCGTCTTTAGTCCAATTGCTTGTACCGTTACGTAACATTTGATTAGATACTTTTTTACCTAATACATCAGTTAAAATAAAATCCTCTAAGAAATTATCTAAATTACCATAATTAGAAAATACATCTGCTCCAAGCTTTGATTTAAGAAGTCCTTCTAAATTTGGATTCGCATCTTTTATTTCTCCTTTGATTGTAGATAGAGCCTTGTTAACATCTTCACCTAACCCTTCTAATATTTCATTGCTTATTGGATCACCATATTCATAATGATTATAAATAGCTTGAGCTCTTTTTTCATTATACTTTAGCCCAGGTAAGTTCATTCTTTTGAACCACTCCTTAGTATGGTAACCTTCTATTAATGGATCGTTATTTGTTTTAGCTTTATCTATGTACCTCTTTGCCTTGTATGCTCTGTGCATATCAAGTATAATCTCATTCTTAATAATAAGAGTAGCAGTCTCATTACTAACTAGTCCAAGCGCTTTAAACCCTTTCCCATTCCTATTAGATACCTTAGGGAAAGTATGAAAAGTCATACGCTTTCTATCCGCTTGTGTAGTAAGTGCTACATTAGATGTATCCTGGCCTCCGTTATGAAATTGAGACATAACAACAACCATCACGTCTTCTTGGTTAAGTTCGTCGTATGCTTTGTTCTGTTCTCCTTTTAGTATCCCAAGATCTGTAAACTTAAACTTACCTTTAAATTTAGGCGAAGTAAGAAGCTTTGCACTTATACCTACAATTTGACCTTTAATGCTTACCCCATCTTTGCCTAGCATTTCTACAGCTTGGGTTCCATCTTTTATTCTATTCTGTAGATTATTTATTTCTGTACGAGCATTAATAGGGTAGATAAGCTTACCTCCCATATTAAATGAAGTAGCAGGAGCTGACTCAAATGGTTCTACAAAGTCTCTTATAACTCTGTCAATAGTTTTCTTTTCAGTTTCAAACAGATTAACATGACCTATATCATCACCTTTATTATTCCTTCTAGTAGGATTTGAATGTAATGCAGCTAACGTTGTGAGTTGTGTTCTAGGAGCACTAATAAGTCTAGATATATCTACATTGCCGCTAAGCACTTGAGATCTTACACGCTCTCTTGCCTCTTCTCTTGTAGGAGCTATGCTCATACCCATGTCCATTAAAAGATCAGCAAGTACGTTAGCATTCTCTACAGTATTCGTACTGTCTTTCTTAAGCTTAGATATGCCTTCTTTAATAGTAGCTGCTTTTTCTGGAGAAAGCCTAAAGACATCATTATCTAATGCATCTTTAGTAACTGTATATAAAGTTTGACCTGCTTCAGATTTCCACTTCTTTTTAAAAAATGATGTAGAAGATTGTGAGTTAGCATCAAAAGTTCTAGCAGATCTCTCTGCTGTTTCAGTGCTAAGAGCAGGATCTATAATTACAAACTCAGTCAGTCCTAAACTACCAAAGTTGTTGAACAACAATGATTTTTGTTGATTATTAAGAGAGCTAACGAACTGTGATACTCCTGCAGCTGGGTGTGATGCAGGTAACTGTCTAAGCTTTTCTGCCATCTCAACACTATTCTTAGAATTGTATGTAGCACCAAGCACTGCAGCATATATATCTGCTACCGGTACAAACGTGTCATACCCAAACACTCCTGTGTTTTTTACGTCTGTAGATACAGGTATCCTCCCAAGTAATCTTTTTACTTTATCAGTTAGTTTTTTGTAAGGGTTTTCTTCTAATCTACCCTTGTTATATATACGTTGGTATACAACACCTACATCTTCTACAAGTATTTTAGTATCTGATTTTTCTCTTACTGTATACCCAAACTCTTCAAGCCTGTCTAGTACATCAGCTCGCATACCACGGTCTTGCTCCATGCCAGTAGCATCGTACGTGCTAAACCACGTATCGTATACTTCTTGTAAGTATGCTTTTCTTTGGGGATCTTCTGTTTTAGCTGCTTCATCTCTAAACCACTCAGCAATCATAGAGCCTTCACCCGCTGTGCCTTCTGTAGATTCAGGGTCTCCAAACAACATACCAGCATCTAACGGTTGATTTTGTTCTACAAGAGACTTAATCGTATTAAGTACTTTAGCTACTCCTACATCTCTAGCTTCCTCAAATACTCTAGCATTACCAACTCTATCTAATGCAGATAACGTTGTTTCTACTTGAGGTGCAGGTTCTGTTTCAATAGGATTATCTTCTATTACTTCAGGAAGTACTTCTATTTCTACATCTTCTACAGTATCAGCTGGTACTGCGTTTTCTTCAATTGGGGCCACAGGAGTCTCTTCATTTACTGCATCTCTAGTAGCTTCTTCAAGTTTACCATCAGTGGCATTGTACTCCATGGTAACACCAATGTCATGGAAAAACTCACCATAAGTTCGATCCATAGCTTTAAAGTCTACAGCTAAAGGACCAACATCATTAGTGTTCTCCATAAGTGTAGCATCAGATAAATAGTCTAAGTAGTTATCATACTGTGTACTATCATCTATAGGTGAAATAAACATTCCATCTACATTAATAAGCCTTGTATCAATTTGAAATTTTGAACTCTTAAGATTATTCTTTATAAGATCAGTTACAATTTTAGTATCCTTTGGATCACCATCTTTTACTACCTCAAAATTACCAGCTTCGTCATAATTACCAACACTAAACTTTACATTCTCCTCTTCAGATTTAGCAAACTGATCAGTGTACATACGATATACAACACCTGTTTCATCTTTTACAAGAATGTAATTACTAAGAACACCATCTATATCTGAAGTACCTATATTTAATCTAGGACCTAATCCGACTAAACTTTCTAACTTACTTGCAGCCCCATCTTTATTACTTTTTAAAAGTCCATGAGCTGTCTGATAAGCAATACTACTTTGTCCTATCGTTCTTGCACTAGCTGCAGCTGGTCTATACTTGCCATCAGGCTGTTTAAGTATTATATATACTGTACCTGGCTTAAGACTGTCTCCATTTATATTTGTAATCTCATTAAGTTGACTTTCGTCAAAAGGAACTATTTCACCATCTTGATCTACTTTTCCTGTATCTATGTAAGTCTGCTTTGTACGCTCCCCTGTCTCCTCATCTACAACCTCTCTACCTCTTATTATACCTAGTATAGGCTGTTCTTCTGACTTTTCAAAAGCTTCCTGTACTGATATAAACTTTTGATTACCTTGCTCATCAACCATGTTATTAGGGTTGTTGAAATCTCTACCGGTAATTTCAGCTGTAATCTTTTCACCAGTTTCTAGTCTTTTTAATAAAGTAGAATAGTCTGCAGATACATTTCTAACTAAGCCTATGTAGTCGTTACCAACTTTTATAGCTATAGTCTTTCCATCTTTTAACAACTCAAACGTTGCTATTTTGTTTTCTAGCCCAGGCTTAAACAATGGCTCTCTATTAAGTTGCACATCGTTATTTTCAAACAGCCTCTCGTCATACTCTATCCTACCTTTAGAAGGATTGTTCTGGTTGTTAACAGTTATTTTATACTTCCCAATTCCTTGACTTCTGTCTAGAGTAAAATCACCAGCATTAATAACAATACCTGCTTTAGCGTTATCTATATCCCTAGAATTATCAATACCTTGCTCTGCTTGTGCAGCTGCTGCTTCTTTATCTGCAGCAATTTCGTCTGCATCTTTTTGAGCTTGCTCAGCTTCTGTTGCTTCTGCAATCATTTCTGCAGCTTCTGCATCAGCTGCTTGTTCTTCAGAGTCTGTAAGGTCCATTACTTCCCCTCCAACCGGTTCTAGTCTTGCTGTTGTTCGTCCTTCTTCTTTAGCTTGCTTAACCTCATCTTGCATAATTGATTTACGCACAGGATCTTCTTCTTCTTTAAGAAGTTCTTCTATTGCAGCGGGAGTCATTGCCCCAATCTCTTGCCTAATCTTAGCTTCTGCTTCGTTCCTTTCACGTTTAACCTGCGCTATTTCTTCTTGCATAGCTGGAGATGCATTGCTTGCATCTACATCTGCCAGATCAGATTCTTTTACAGTCTCATTAATATCCTCTCTAATAGCTTGGTCTATCTTGTCTTGCTTTGCTTGTTCCGCTCTAGACTTTTCTCTTAAAACATATGCATCTCTTACTTCAGGAACAGCACTAAGGTTATTAAGAGCTTCTACCGCTTTCCTTCTATCAAGTGAAAGACCTAATAGATCTTGCATTTTTTCTTTAATCTCTTCTCTTAAAACAGGATTTGTTTCATTAATTCTTAAAAGAGATTCGTTTAATTTATCTAGTTGTTCTTGAGTAGTTACAGGTGCTACAACATTACCAGAAACATCTCTTGTTCCTACTTCAACAGGTTGTAAAGGATCTCCAACTACAGCACTAAATATTTCACGGTTATTTAAAATATCTTGAATATTACCACTCCCTTCAGGATCAGCTTTATTTATTTCATTAGCAAGATTATCTACTCTACCATCTATATTAGTAAGATCAGCTGAGTTATTAAACAGCATACGTTTGTACAATGTCTCATCAGCAATAATTTCTGCTTCCTCGTTCTTTTTCTCTTTAGACATAAACAACCTTGCTGCTCCTTGTGTACGCTCAGTAGCTGGAAACTTAGATTCAATATTATCATGCATCTCCTGAAGTTGTTCTGCTTTTCTTTTTACAGCATCAATTAGATCATTTTTATCTTGACCTTTTAATGATTCTCCTTCACCAAGATTATCCTGGATAAATTGTTCTTCAGTCTTTTCTTTTTCCATGTCAAGACGTTCTAGGAATATATCCATAGTACCCATCTCTGCATGCATAAGAGCCTCCGCTCTAAGCGCTTTAAACTGTGCATCAGCATAAGCTTTGTGCTTACCTGGTCTGCCTGTAAATCTACCCTTCTCGTCTCTTGCTCTAGTTTGTAGAGCGGCATTCATATCTGCTACGTGACCTGCTATTTCATTAGCATGCTGTCCTCTCTCAATCATCTTTTGCATAAGAGGACTGTTGTTGATCATTTCAACAGCTTTATTTACCTGTTGGTCTTCTGCAGTTTGTCCTTTGTTTATAGCAGTTTGTACACTACCCAAACCTCCGGTAAGCATACCCACAATAACACCTACTAGCGTATTATCAAAACCTTCTTTGGTATTGTACGCATCTCCGTAGCCTTTATTAATTGCCTTAAACCAATCATTAGCAAACTCTGGATCTGTAGCTCTAAGAGTTGCAGCTTCTGATATTGCAAACTGTGTAGCTTCTTGGAATCCTTCAGATACACCCCCTGAAACAGAAGGAGCTAAATATTTTTGAGCCATTTTTAACCATCTAGGATCTTTGGCTAATTTGTCTACAGCTTTACCCGCAGCTTTATCAAGTCCCACTCTAGCAAGAGGTCCTTTACTTCTTGGTATAAACTTAGGGAATAGGTGCTGTCCAAATGTTATAAGATTTGTAGCCGACAATACTGCCAAGTTCATACCAAACGTTGCATTACCTGCACTTGCTGCATCAGCTCTTAACCTTCTTTTAACAGTTTCTGGTACAGCTTCAGGACGTATACCTTTAGATGCTGCATACTCTGCAATATATGTATCAGCTACGCCATTCATAGTCTCACGAGCTTCTACAGAAGACTCTGCCCAAGACATCATCATACCAATATCTGCTGCTTTAGCTGCTCGTTTTAAACCACTACTAATTTTTGCGCCTGTTTTTATAGCTTTAGCTACATCAGCGCCTGTATCTACTGCTCTTGCTGCAGCTAATGCTGCTTTTGAATATTTACCTAACTTTAATGCTGCTCCTGCTATCTGTGCTCCTTTTCCTAAACCCCCAACAAGTCCTGTACCACCAGTCAGGTATATAGTAGCAATAGAACCCAGGGAATATCCTAAACCATTAGCTGCTTTATCTGCCCAAAAGTTTGCATACCCAAGTGCATTAAGACCTTGAGCATTTTGTTCTGCCTGTGTATAGTAGTTAGGCATAGTCTCTTGCATGTAGTTATTGACTTTGTCAATTTGTCTACCTACAGAGTTATCAAAGAATTTACTACCATCCCAATTAACAGCAGCTTCTCCTATACCTACAACCATACCAAGTGTATTTTCTACAACTGCACCTCCAGTAGTTACAAGAGCTTTTGTAAGACCTCTACTCCATTTTTCTCCTGTACTTTGTCTTTTAGCTCTCTCTTCTTCTAGATCTAAAAAAGGAGATAAGGTAACTCCATATCTACCGTAAGCCTCTAACGGGTCTCTAAGTTTTACATTTTTTTGTAAACCAATATTTACACCTAAACTAGACCTACTAGGATTAGTCATAACTCTCCCTGTTACAGGATTACGTAAAGCATTTCCTATACCGTCTTCAACCATAGGTCTACCCGTTACTTCATTAACAGGAAGAGTACCTTGTTCAGATTGTGGAGTTTCAGTTTCTTGTATTGTAGTTTCTTCAGCCATTAGTTTGCTACTATTCTATCTCCAGATTTTCCTAGATTGGCAATAAAGCCACCAGTGGCCATTGCTGTTTCTAAACTCATTGGAATATTTTCTTTAGGGCCTTGTAAAGGTATAACAATAGGAGTAGATCCAGAATAATCTACTTTATATTTTTCTCTTACTCCAGTATCAGTAAGGACAGTTACTATTGGATTTGTAACACCATGGTTTCTTTGCATAGAAGCTTGTCTTAAGAATTGATATGACGTCCCTGAAGTATATTCTGAAACAGCTGGTACATCTATATTCTTAAAAGGTATTTGTGCTTCTAATACTTTCACATCATCTCCATCTTTAATCTTGTAACTTACAGCTATTGTACCCCCACCATTACCAACATTAGCAGGATTGTACATTATATTTCCTGTTTGTACAGCACCTTGCATTAACGCTGTAGCCGCTTCTGTGGGCTTGCCGTCTTTCTCTATATAGTCACCTCCTAAAGAGTGTGCAAGCCATTGATCAAATGCTACTTCTTCTCCTGTAGTTGGAGAAATAAATGAATCCCCTCTATCAGCAGGATTTACACCTTTGTATATTCTATCAACCTCTGCTCTACCTTGCTTAGTCATACCCGGAACAGTTGTGTATACAGTAGGAGTAAATGTTCTGGTACTATTCTCTTGCATATAAGCATTTATTTTTTCATCAGATGCGATTAATGTATTATTTATTCCATTGATTAAGGTTTTTACATGCACATCTCCAACTTTTCCATAAGCTGCTCTTATTGTTCTAAGCCTAGCTTGTATACCTTCTCCTTCATCTTTAAGCCCAAACAACGCTCCAATTTGCTCCATTACGTCTATATCTAAAGACGCTAGCATATCTTTTTGCTCATTGGTAAGAAGCTGTGCAGTTATTCCACCATAAGAGTGATTACCTTGTGGATCTTTTGATCTAGCATATTCTCCATATAACCTTAATAAATCAAAAGAGTCTTGTTGAGTTCCACCAAAATTTTGTTGAAGTATATTAAGTGCCTCTGTAACTCCTTCAATAGCTAACGAATCTTGCATTCTTTTAGCTTCAGTTTCTCCTGTTTGATCTCCTGCCTCTTGGAAAAGTCTATCCATAGATGCTATTTCACCCATTACTTCTAATTGGTGATTTTTTTGTTGTCTAAATATAGCTAGCTCTTCTTGTGTAGCTCCACCCCTTATCTCACTAAACTGTTTTTCAGTCATAGTAGTAAGTTCATCAAATGTTACACCAGGTAGAGTAGTTGCATAGTATTCAGGATCTTGCATTGATTTTAATATAGCTGCTTGATTGCTTCTATATTGAGTTTTATTTTGCAAGGTTTGTCCTGATACTGCAGCATTTGATTGTAATGCTCCTGTTACGCCGGCACCAAATGGCAATACATTATTATCTCTATTTAACGCTAACCATGCATCGTCGTAATCAACAAGTCTACTACCACCTGTTTGCTCAACACCTGGGATTGCAAGAGCTGTTTTCCATAGTGGAGATTGGTTATCATAGTAGGTAGCTTCTTGAGCCATACCTCTAATAATATCTATATTAACTCCTTCAGGATTATTAATTTGTGCTTCCATTTTAGCAGCTCTTTCATTAAGATCCCTTTTCATGTCTTCATTTTCAGTTGCCTCAGCATCCTGTCTAAACTTAGCAGCAAAGTTAGCAGCTACTTTTGTTGCTGTCTCGTCATCCATTCTATTGACGCTGTATCTAGCGTCTTGTAGCATGAACTCTCTTACGTCAGGCTCATCCATGATAGAGTTAAATGCTGCTTGTATGTCTGCGGGTGGCACATATTTAGTAATACCTTCTTTAGTCTTATATGTGTACGTAGCTTCTGGATCATATCCAACACCAAGTTGTCCAGCACCACCTCTTAATACTATTTCTTCTGGAGACAGATTAAGATAGTTTACTTCAAACCCACCAACAGCATCTTTGTCAAGCTTCTTGATACGCTCAAAAATTCTCTCGTTTACGTTAACAAACTTAGATACCTGTCTTTCGTTGTATGTGCCTTGATTTGCTACACCACCAGTAGCTGCATAGTCAGCATCCATCTCTCTCATAGCATCATCAAACATACCTGCAGTAATATCCCCTTTATCTCTACGAGCTTTTAAATTATCTGTTACTCTTTGCCTATTTTCTGCTTGCTGTTTAATAGGATCATACTCAGTAAGAAACTTACGAGAGTCACGAAGTATTTGCATACCCATATTTTCATAATCTCCTTTATCCGCACGTGCATCTAGTATGTTTCTATACTTTTCTTCTAGCAAAGCTTTAGCCCCTTCGTCTGGAGCCAAAGATATCATTTGAGATACTGAAGCGGTTAAGTCATCATCAGCAGCAAAGTTGTCTGCAAACCTAGTTCGTAGTGTTTCAGATATTTTTACAGATCCTGGATCTACATATGTACTTTGGTATGGGTTAAAATTTAATGGCATTACTTTCTAATTTTTCTGATTCCCCCGCTTCTTCTAATATATCCTCCTGAACGAGAGCGTCTTGCGTCTTTTAATTCTTGTTTAGCTGCTTCTTTCTTAGCTTTTTGTTCTGTAAGAAATGCTTCATATTCTTCTACTGTATCAAAGCCTGCTTTCTTAGCTTTCTTAAGAGCTTTTGCATCCTTCTTTGCAGCTTTCTCATTTTCTTTTGCATTCTGTAAAGCAGCATTTAGTTCTCTTTGCTTTTCTATAGATGCAATATTTGCACGTTCAAGAGCATCCTTACCTTCTTTATCTATGGTATTGGCTACATTTGTTTTGGCAACTTTTTGATCAGACTTGTACTTCATAACATCACCGAGTGAGCCCGCAATACCTTGGCCCATAGCTTGTAGTGCACCAAACTTATTTGCAAACTCTTCTTGATTCTGCATTAAAGCAAGGTTCCTCATATACTCTTGAGCTCTTTGGTTCTGTTGTATATTAAACTGCGATGCTTGAGACTGCATCATAGCTTCTCTTGCACCTAATTGTAGATTAGCTTGTCGAGTCCTTTGATCGATTTGACCTTTCTGTTGTTGCGATTGCTGCAGTAATTTAGAATAACTAGCTTGAGCGGCAGGTCCTAGATTTTGCCCTTCCATTGAAGAAAGAAGCGCTAACATATTCTGATCAAGTCTATCTTTATCTGCTTCACCACTTACTCGTCCAAGCTTAGGTGCTTGATAAGATTGTGGTGCATAACCCCCAACTCTCGGAGGTTTGTTTGTAAGAGCATAGATAGGAGCTACTGCTTGTGCTGCCATAGCAGCTAATGCTTCAGGTGGCACAGCTTGGTTAGCCTTCTTTAAATCTCTTATTTGTTGTCTTAATGCAGTTGTTTCTTCTATAGTTGATTCACTATCACCAGGTGTATTAGCTTTTGCTGCTGCTTCAATTGCATCCTTTTCAGCTTGTACTTCCGCAGCCGTTTCTTTATCCTGTGTAGCTCCCTTAGGTATATTACCTGCTCCAATTGCATCCATTGTAGACTGCTCTGCTGTTGACTCTTCTTTGGCAGACGCTTGCTCATCTTGAAAAACTTCAAACTCATCCCCATACTGTCCATATGCTCTACGCATATAAGCATTATTATGCTTTCCCTGTGGATCAAGATCTAACTTTTTAGCAGCCTCTGGGTTAGTATCATTTAACCACTGTCTAAACACATTACCTTCTTCAGCATTAGCAAAAACGTCAAAGCTAGGTTTAGATGTACTTGCTACAGTAGGAGTAGTTTCATTAGCTTCTTCTTGTGCATTAGTTTGTACAACCGGTTGTTCTGATTCTGTTGCAGAAGATGCAGATTTAGTACTAAGACCACTACCTATATTAGGAGAGCCTATAGTTAAACCACTAGTAGTTAAACCTGTAATAGGATCATTAAATGTCAATGCATTAGTCTCAGCAGATTGTGCTTTCATTTTAACACCACCATACCTAGATTTTTTTTCAGCTGGTTTTGTAGTTTTATTCATTGCTAATGTTTTAGAATCTTTGTCAGATGTAGACTTAGATTGTTCTGCTAAAAGGTTTGTTTTGGCAGGATCATCAAAATACTCAGTATCTTTTGAATCACTATAATTTAATACATCTTTAAAAGCACCTTGTTTTGCAGCTACCCCTGAAGCATCTTTTAACATTGACACATATTTATTTTGATCTCCAGGAACAAAAGCCATTCCTGTACGTAATAAACCACTGCCATAATACCCCCCTTGAATATCTTTTCCTATTTTTAATGCATCTTTAACAGTAGGACCTCTATTTCCTATTGCTGCTTTTAAAAATTTAGCTCCAGGTAATAAACTTGCCAAATTTGAAGCTACTTTAAGTCTACTCTCAAGATCACCCCCTTCTTCACTAAATTCTTTTCCTACCCCTTCTACTACTTTTTTTCCTTTACTTGGGAGTTGGCTAAGTGATGTAGCATTAAGTGCTGTTTTTATACCACTTCCTAGTCGAGACGCATTAGATACATTTGGAGCAACTGTTTTTAATGCATTACTCATTGTACCCTGCGCGTACTTTTGAATTGGGGCTTTTAATAAATTATAACCACCTCTAATAGCTGCTTGTCCTCCTGCTGTCCCACCTAATCCTCCAGCTAACGCTCCCCCACCTAATATAGTAGTAGCTGTAGCTCCAAATGGAGCAGTAGCTGAGTGAATATTAGATCTCCTCTGTCTGTATTTTAATACTCCATCTACCCCAAGATTATCATAAATATCTTGTTCTGTTTTACCTTTAGGCTCAAACTGTGCAGATACTTCTACTTCTGGTAATGGAATAGCACCTTGAGAATTCATAATCATCTGTATATCCTCTATAGACATATTATCAGAAGGAACATATCTATTAACAGGTAACCCTGTCTCATCTGTTAATATCCTATTAGTTTTTATATCAGCATTAGCTTTATTTTGAGCTCTTATATCCTCATTTGTAGTGTCTTTGTTATAGGCAAAAGGATTTTGAAAACCTTTATCTTCTAAAACATCTTTTTTCTTTTTTGGAGAATCCCCAGCTTGTGCTATTCGACGTCCTCCATAACGTTTAATATGTTCAGGCCCACGATCTCCGTATTGATCTTTACCTTTTGCATCCATATCAGTTTCCTGATCTTTAGCTAACTCTTGGTAATTTTTAACAATACCACCAGACTCCATCTTTCTATGAATATCTGCATACGAAGAGTTTGGAGACACTCCGTATTTAGCAGCAATTTTTTTACCTACTTTATGATGTTCACTAAATATGTAGTCTATTGGCTGGCCATTTTTAGCTATAATTTTACGTTCCGTTTCACCACCTTCTACTTCTATATTGTCTCTCTTTAGATCAATACCTCCTGCTTCATGCTTCTTGCCAATATAATGTTTACCTCCATCAGGTAATGGAACTACTTGTCCCCCAGGTAATTTCATACCACCAGCTCTAGCTGTAAACTGCTGTTGAGCAGCAAGTATACCACCATACTGATCAGCTTGTTGATTTCGTAAATCTCCTACAGCTGCTAATCTATCTTTTTCTGCGCCTTTCTTACCTTTAAAAGCACCAGCTATTCCACCAACAGCACCACCTATAACACCTCCAAGTCCTGGAATAATTTTATTACCTATATCAAAACCTTTACCTGCTCCTTTAATAGCCCCACCTACAGCGGCTCCTGTACGTTCTCTTTGGTCGTTTCTAAGAGCATCATCAGCTGTAGTAGACTTTTTATTTATAAGTGCTGTAGCACCTTTAGCAAGTAAATCAGTAGCACCAGAAATGCCTACTTTACCACTTTTAAGTCCTTTAAGCAGATCTTGTCCTTGACCTGCAAGAGACATACCTGCATCTTGAAATACACCCCCTAAATTTAATCCTCCTCCTGTAACTGCATCTGCTACAGTACCTCCTGATGCTTGTAACTCAGGTATTTGTAAGTCTACTCCTGGGACTTGAAGTACACCATCAGTTGCTTTTTTCTTAATACCCCCAAACATCATAGTCTCAGCTAAAGCTGCACTTCTAACTAACTTAGGATCATTACTTTTTTTAGCTTTGTCTATACATTGTTGTGTCACTTTACCACCGCAGTGCTGTGTAAAGTATCCTATATTTTTTTTCTTTGCCATTATCTATTCGATTTACGGAATTTTGTACCTGCGGCATACAAATATACTAAATTTGTGCTAGTATTATCATTACTAAGCCTTACGCCTAAGTAATGATCTATAAAACGTTTACGTTCATACCATAATTTAGAAGTATTTACATACTCACTATTTACTACACCTTCAGATGTAAACATAGGTTCTGTTTCAGAAGAACTAAGTATACTTGTAGTTATACCCCCAACTACATTTTCAATTCCTGTATTTATATAACTATTAGTTATTTCTTCAAATTTAGAGAAATCTCTAAAAGAGTTAATATACCAAAATTTATCTACAAGTCTAGCATTACTTAAATAATTAATATTAGTTGCTATCCCAGATACTTGCGTAGTATTATATACATGAAAAGATGTAAATCCTGGATATGTTTTGGTTTCATATTCTGTTACATGTGTACCATCTTTCTTTACAATGTCCATCCAGTATCCTAAAGAACTAAATACTTTAGCTACCCCAGGATCACTGTTATCAATAAACTCTAGCTCAAAAGGATATGTTGTATCATAAAAGTTACCAGGTTCTGCATTATTACTATGCTCCCACATAAATGCAGAATTAAAACTATACATGTCTTCTGGAGTAGCAGAATACATTCTAGGTAAATAACTATGTCTACTACCCCAAACTTCTAATTCTGGGTAATAAGATAAAGTCCAGCCTCCCTGAGTAAAAAATTCTTTATCTCCAAATTTAATTTCTCCACATCCTGCACAATCTTCATTGCCATTTGTATCATATCTAAAAAAAGTTTGTTGTCCTTTTGTTGCTATAGCTGTAGATATTACTACTTCAATATAATGCCTGTCAGCAAGTTTATTAAATTCTTGAATAAATTGTGCTGTAGGTATAGGTTCTTTTTTAGTTACTAGTATTCTTTTATACTTAGGATCATATCCTGCACTAAATCCAAACCCTACACTTGCAGTAGTAGCATCAATGTTTTCTGCTATTGAGGTTGCATCAATACCATAGCTTTCTATTAAAAATGGCATGTTTTCTCTAAACCAAGACTCCATGCCTGTAGAGATTTCTTTTACTCCCTGATTATATAAATAACATTTACGATCTCTTCTAGAAACCCAGAACCTACCATGTGGTGTACTTACTCCTGATAATATAGATGTTGTACCTCCATACCCTAAAGCTGTACTTAAAGCTTCACCAGGCTCTTGACTAAATATATTACCACTACCCACAAAAGCAGTAGCAGCACTAATTTGTAACTCTTCTTTACCTCTAGTTATAAACAAAGAACGTTCTGTATGAAGCACTAATGTTCCATTATGAACAAATAATGACCAAATATCTCCTTTAGTTTTAACTATATCTTTAAAATCTAAAGCTAAAAACTCTCTGTATTTATCTCCTATAAATAAACCAGTAGGTTTAGAGCGTATTACTCTTGTTGCAAACTCATAAATATTTTCATCTCCAGGTTTTCTCTTTGGATAAGGTTGCGCTACTTTTTTATCATTAAGTTTAGAGTAATCTTCATTATAAATAAGATTATCTTGATGTGTTTGATCATTTGTAGGAGGATCAAATAAAACTGATGAAGCACTGTCTTTATCAAAATATTTAACTGTAACTCCCTTTTCTTTATCTTCTCCATGACGCAGCCCAATATTAGAATCTGATTCACATAGAAATGAAAAAATAGTAGAAACAGGATCTACTGTTCCTTGCACAAAATTATCTGCATTACCTAATAGTGATGCTTCAGCTTTTCTTCTTTCAGCACTACTATCAATAACTTCTAAATTAAACGGGCTATTTGCGTCATTATTATTACCTGCAAACCAAACAGGCATATCACTAGATTGACCCCAACCATCTTCAGGACCTAATAATGAGTTTTTTGAATTAGGTATATCACTCTGAAATCTAGAAAAAGTACCTTCAGGTAAATAAAACATACTTCTATTTCTTTGAGTATCATTAACATTATCAGAATTAAAAGAATGTGCAGACCCTGGATCATTAAGACTAGTAGCACCTCTAAAGTATGAATGTCCATAACTTTGTGACGTAGTCCTAAAAGAGTATCTAGTTATAAATGTATCGCCCCCAAAAATAAAACCACTCTTTGCTCCTCTATAATAATTTTGAGTAGTAGGATTATTCATATCATTAGAATCAAGATCTGTAACTACTCCATCTATTAAACTAACATCTTCTATTTCTTTATAATATCCAGTCCAGACAAGTTCTTGTTTGTCAAATGGATTAAATACATCAGTTTTAATAGCATTAATGTTTAACATCCATGCTGCAGGGTAACCATCTATTGCGTTATTAGGTTCTAAATTGTATCGATAACCTCTAAATCCTTTAGCTACGCTACTAGTAAGAGTATTTGGAAAATCATCTACATTACCATATTGTGCATATGTATGTCTTGGTATCCTTGTAGTAGGAATACGAGGTGCATCTGGAAAACACCATTTATTATCATCACCCCATTTTACTAAATCTCTTGGAATTAAATTCCAAGCCGATTCATTAGCATTAAAAGCTGAAGAAAGTTTAGGTCTAACACCTTTTAATGCAGGTAAACCACTAATAAGACCTAAAGCTAATGATGATTCCCCTCCTCTATTATATAATATAGAAGCTCCTTGAAACGAAGATGCATCTGGTACAGAGTTATTTAATTTACCTTCAACATATTTTTTACTATTTGGATCAAGAGCATACATCCAAAAATTTTGTCTTTTTAATATATCGTTTTCACTATGGCCCCAATATAATTGATACTCATAACCAATTTGCCCAGCAGTATTTCCTTTAAAAGCCCCTCCTTTTAAAAGACTTTCTGAGTTCATAGCTTCTCCGGGAGATAGATATGCAGCTGCTACATTAACTTGACCTTTCCAAGATCTTATCATTAACTCAGTAGCTTTTACATCTGAGCTGCTATTATCAATTTTTTGCTGTTTACCTCTTTTTCTTTTTTCACCTCCTGCTGCACTTGCTTCAGCAAGCCCATAAGGGTTTGTTACATCTTCTGTTCTGTCTATTAATTGATCTGTAATATCATATACTTCTCCATCAACACTAAAATTAGTAGTATTACCAAGATCAGGATGTACCCATCCTAAAGATGTAAATGCAGTAACTCTAGTAGCTGTTCCAATATTATTTCCTAGATTACTAAAACTTGGAAATAAATTATCAATATCAGCCGGTTCAGCCCATGCTCCAGGACCTCCTTGAAAAGCTCTAAATATCGTTGCATACTGACATGTGACATGTGTCGCTCCTGTTAAATCTGGTTTTTTTCTTAATACATCAAAATCATGAAATGTAAATACAGGGTGTCCTACATATCTACCAAGATTAGCTTCTCCTCCTTTTATATCAAGATAATATTTAGAAGCACTTGCAAGAAGCATAGAGTTATCATCAGTATGAGTTAATCCTCCGTATAAATAAAACCCTCTTTTATAAGGACCTTTTTTACTAATTAATCTACTTTGAATAGGAGTTGATGCATACCTAGGATGAGCAGGTACTGCTATACTTTGACCTAAAATAGTTTTATCTTCTTGTTTTCTTTTAGCATAGTATACCTTATATCCTCTTACTTGAGATAATATATTTTTTGGTATTTTAATATTTTTTAGTTCTATACCAAGAATTTTAACTTGATCGCGATTAACTATATCTTTTTTATTATACTCTTGTGCTAGATTAGCATGATCATCAGTATCTTGATTATCTAATATTGTATTTGTTATTAAATCTTGATTAGTATCCCATGAGCTGTAACTATGTTCAACATTCCATTCTTCAGATCTTTTAACAAAAGACAAACGACCTAAGTTAGATGGCATTTTATGATGCCTTACAAGCTTATTTCTTAAATCGTTATTAGGATCATCATCAGCAGGAGATACTACGGCACCAGTGTTCATATTTACATCTTTATTTAAAAAATCTAAATTAATAGGATATCTTTCATTTTGATTATTCCAAAATCCCATACACTCCCCACTAGTATTTGTAGGTACTTGTGACAGAGCTGCTACATCTGTATTTAATGAAGTATCAGCAATTTGATATATACCTACATTAGGTCCATAAATCTCAGCTATTTCTGAAGGATATACCCCATCATAAGTATCAGCAATGTCTTCCCACAATTGTTTTTGGCTCCCAATATTTTGTGTTTCACATACACCTTCAGGAACATCATGACTACGGTCTTTAGGGTCTACACATACTGGAACTCTTCCTGGAATATGATATGCAAAAGTTTCACTACCATCTTTTAATATAAAAGAAATGTAAAAAGCATAAACTTCTCCTCGACGATAAGACTTATGCTTCCAATTAAACATATAGTTTTTATACCCTTTTCCTAATTTTCCATTTAAATTATATGAAAGTTGCCATGAGCTACCATCTCCTACAAATTCTGCACTGTCTCCTGGAGCATTATGAGTTAAATATCGTCGTAAATTTTGAAAAAAAGTATATCTTATTGTACCGTAAACTGGATCAACAGTTTCATTACCATCAGCTTGAGTAATAGCAAAATCACCAGAGCCTTCTAAAAAGTTTTGTCCTATAGTTTTACCAAAAGCTATAAGCATTGCTGCATACCCACTATTAAGAGTGGTAATATTCATAGCTCTATTATCAAACCTTGTAGTAGAAATTTGAATAGGAACAACTTGAATTCTATTAGCAAACTTTTGATAACCAATGTCTTTACGACCTCTAAGATTAGCTAAATATAATCTATTATCTAGCTGCGCTATACTTTTTGCTGTATCGTATTTAACTTTATTAATTAAAATATCATCTACTGCAACAGCAGGTACATCTTCTAATCCTGTGTAAGTAACTATAAATTCACCTCCGTCTGTTGTAAGTCTTTTAGTCCTTTCTAGTTTAATTGCTGTAGTAGATCCCCCAATAGTTTTTATAATAGCAGGTTGTAAAAAAGTATAGTTATTATTACTAAAACCTTGAAGTGTAAATTTAATTGATTTATTAGTAGGAGTATTGGCAGGAGCTCCAGTAATAGAATCTATAGGTAAAATTTCTTCACCTGCAGGAAAAATAGAAACAGCATTAGATACAACAAAATAATCTGTTTCTAAAAAATTTTCATCGGAGTATGCTAACGCTAATTGATATGATCCTGATGCTAAAGCTCCACCTGCTATTATATCAACTTTTTTTATAATAGAATGTCGTCCTACTTCTGGGAAAAGATTAAGTTTATTTACATCAAAACTAAATGCATCATCATATAGTGTTTCTACATTTCCATTGTTTTCAATGTAATCTAATTGTCGTGTTACATTAAAAGTTCGTGGAGGATTAAATACAGGACCACTATCTGTCTCTATATGGTAATTATCTGTAAAATAAACAATAGTATCATTTTTTGCATCTACTCTAAATTCACCAGTAATAGGATGATCGTCTTGAAAGTTTAAAGAAACATTACGATATAAAATAGTTGTTAATCCTATTTTTGTTTGAACAAGTGAAATAGTAGATACACTTTCTCTTATAGAAAAAATAAGTATTTCATCATTAAGAAGCGTAATGTTTCCTATTATAGTACCTGTAGACCCAAGTGAAGTAGTTCCTTCCTCGTTAGTAATAGCACCTTTTGTATAATATAAATTTGCATTTAAAGCATCTCTATATGTATTAGGCGGCTGATCTACTCGACCAGAGTCTTTATGCATTCCTTTGATAAACTTCTTCATGCGATATCAGTTGTTGTATCCATTGATGCAAAGTTAGGAGCTCGATTTAATGACTCTCTTGTAGCAAGATTTTCAAATCCGTTAGAGTGTCTATTGATATTAGGTACAAGCCTAACCCACTGATTCATCCAGTTTTCCATTCTTTCAATGTCTGGGTATACAGCTGCATTACGTGCTTGTGTACAGTAGTACTTCCACTTATTGTCAGCAAAGTCATATGCAATACCATTATTAGTTTGCATACCTCCAAGCAACATCTTCTTGTATATGTACCAAAACATAGCTTCTTTGTAACTTATATCATCAGGTACAAGAGGAAAACAATCTGCATCTGTAGGTATTGCTTTATATGATAAACATACTTTACCAGAAGCAAAAGATGTTTTAATTCTATCAGACTCAACTAAATAACATTCAGTACTAGTAGATGTGTTATTACAATCAGGACAATGTATTGCATCTGGAAAAGTTCCTGTGCAATATCGTAAAGGGCAAAGCTCACCTGTTGTAGGGTTCATGTACTGTTGATACAATACATAAGAATTAGCTAATAATTTATTTAGACTTTGATCTCCAGTTTTATTAAGAGTTTCAAGATCTTGTAAAGTTTCTTTAGCTATATTAGATGAAATAGTACCATCAGCTAATTTATTTAAAGTACTAGAAATAAAATCTTTACTAAACTTATATGTACCTACTAAGTCTTGTATATCAGTTTGTACTTTATCTATTTGACTAGATGTAGTTACAGCTGATACAGATTCATTAATAGACACTTGATTAATGTAATATAAATCTGCAGGTAAAGCTCCTTTATGATCTTCTATATCTACAATACATACTCTACTTTCTAATTGAGAACTAGCTCCAATATGTTCTAGAGCTTCACCAATCCATTCTACACCGTCGTCAATCCAATTAGCATCTTCTGGATTAAGATCACGCATAACCTTTCTTAGGATAACTTGAGCTGATGTTGTTTTATATATTGCCATGTTTCTTAAATCTTAAATAAGCTAATTCATCTTCTTTAAGAAGCTTTGTAAGCTTTTCTTTATTTCCTTTTATACCTCGAGTAGGTGTAAATCTATAAGCAGTTTTATTTGGTATTTTACATTTTGACTTTTTCCAATAGTACTTACAGTACCACGGGTCAGTATAATATATAAACCATTTTATTCCTTTTTTAGTTTCTGCATTATAAAGCTCCTCTCCTTCTGCAATAAGTTCTTGCTTATACTTATTGCTTTCCCACCAATCAATAGTAGGTTTAGTAGGATTTCTTTCAATCCTATGTATAGATAATGACGATAAGTTATTACCCATACTAAACTCCTTACCTTCAAGCATACTATCAATTACAAGCATGTTAAATTCCTCACATAGGTTTTTAAATATAACAGAACCTAAAGGGTCTTTAACATGCGTTTTGTAATTTTTATATATACTCTTTAAGGTATGCATTATTTATTACCCCAATTAGAAGCACCGACTTTACGGCATTTTGACAGAGCTCCTGAAGCATAAGCAGAAGGCCAGACTGTATATCTAGATTTTACCTTATGATAACAAGCGTCTTTTTTAGCTCCTCCTGCTTTATAGTCTAATTTAGGATATTCCATAATTACTTCTTTTTACCTCCATATTTTTTACGACGATCTTTAACTCCTCCGTGTTTGAAAGTTACACTACCTTCAGCAGGTCTTCTATTGCCTCTTGTATGTGCAACTCTTTTAGATCCTCCCATAGGATTATTTTTATTTGATTTTCCGCTTTTCATACGCGCTCTATGTTGTCTATATCCACGTAAAGCAGCTTTAATACCTCCTCCTTTAGCTACTGCTGCATTTGGATCTTGTGCTGCTGCATCTGCTGCGGCACCTCCACCCGTTGGATTAGAATTACCAAACGCCCCACCTTTAAATCCTTGCATAGCACCTTGGAGACCACCGCCTCCCATGGCACCTTTAATAGCGCCAATACCTCTACCAACTAATCCTCCTCCAAGTGCTCCTTTAGCAGCTCCTAAAAGTTTTTTACCAAGACCTCCTCCAGCTCCTTTAGCTCCACCAATAGCTCCTAACATAGCTCCGAATTGAGCTTTCTTTTTACCGCCAGCTCTTTTGTAGCCCATCTTGTTACGCACAGCTGTAGGCAACTTCTGTAAACCTTTTTGATCAGCTGAAGGTGTTTTCATTCCTCCTGCTGTCATTTTACGAGCAGCTTTAAGATTACCTTTAGCGTCTTTAATTGCTTCTCTTTTTGTTTGACGAGCAGCTTTACGACCTTTTCTTTTAGCTCTTCTATCTGGAGTAGCTGATGGTGCAGGAGTAGATTTTAAATCAGCAATCTTATCTTTTTCTGCTTGAACACCACCCATTCCTGATCCTCCTCCTGTATTAGGTTTAGGTGTAGATTTAGGTTTTGGAGCCGGTGCTGACTTTTTAGTTTGAAGTCCAGGGCTTTTTACTCCTGAATCAATTGGTCCTGCTTTTTTTGCTTCAAGCTTTTTCATAGGAGCAACTTTTCGTTGAGGCCCTCTACCGTAAGCTTTATTGATTTTATTTTGAGCCGAAGTATATTCTGGAGATCCTTTCTCACTATTATTTCTAATTTTAATATAAGAATCTAGCTTAGGGTCTTTCTTCTTAGCATCTGCATAAGTAGTCTTCTTTGCAGGTGCAGGCCCAGGCGCTTTCTTAAGCTCATCAAGTTTTGTATTTACATTTTTAGAGTCAGAATCGCTTCCACTTTTCCCAGTCCTATTTGCTCCAGTACCTTGTGGGGCATTTTGCTTTTCTTCTCTAGAAGGCCCTCTCCTATCTGCTATTTCTTTATCGGCTGCTTTCTTTTGATCCGCTTTAAATTTAGCTCGTTTTGCAGCTTGTGATGTATACGTACTATCTGCTTGCATATATTCTGCAGATCCTTGCATTACAACTTTACCACTAGGAAGCCTATATGCGGGTACACCTCCTTTACGAATTTTAGCAACTAAGCCTGCTTTTTGTCCTGGAGTTTTATTTCCTCCGCTTTGATATTTAGGAACACTTCCAAACTTAAGTTCTTTAGACGGTTGCATGTAACCGCTTTTCATTTTCTTTTTCATGATTTTTTATTTTTCCAAGATACCCGTTGTGTTGATTTTTTTCTACTCATGCCTGCTCTCGTACACGCACTAAGAGTTGGACGACAAGCCGGGTATCCTGTCTTCCTATTTTCAGATTTAGATTTTCTACCACAAGGCACAAACTTACCAGCGGCTTTGGATGCTTTACAATCTACCCAGCCCCTACCAGAGTTTTGTTTAAACCAAGTACGCAGATTAGACATTATCCTTTTGCCCAGTATCCGTACTCTATAATACAACTAGCTGTATCAGCTCGTGCTTCTACACCAGCACCATCGTTTACAGGGAAAAAACAGAATTCTCCGGGACCAATTCTAGCGTATTGTACACTAGCAGTAGTTTGAATGATAATAAAATTAGTAGCATCTAGATTTTTTGCGTAGAAATAAAATACTCCGCTTATTGCTTCATCTAAAATTTCCTGATTATCAGAAGTTGTTATTGTCTCTCGTGAAAGGCCTTTTGAAGGTCCAGCCGCTGCAGTTGTTAAGACATCGGTAACAGATATATTAAGTCTGTTGGATGACACATCAGTTGATGACAGTGTCAAAGTTGCATTTAAAGTTGCCATTTTTGGTCTTTTTAATTATGTTATTATTATAATACAAAGGTAGTAATTAAAATGAACTCATAAGTATTTCATCTATTACTTCTTGTACGTCTTTTTCTGTTGCTTCAAGCTGCATCATAATATTAGCTTGAAAACGTTTAACTTCTTCCCCTTCATTAAATATTATAATGGTGGGTACTACAACGATCTTATGCTCTTTCTGCATAGAAGGATCTGTTGCTATATCTATTCTTTTACCTTTACAGTCGCTTAAGTTGTCTAACCAGTCTACACTGTTTCCAGAGTTAAAACTAGCATTAAATTCTACAACACAAACACCTGACTCAGGTATATTAATTACTTCCGGAACAGCTGTTACATAAACAGTTGCCGAAAATAATACTAATGATGCAAGTACTGCAAGGATTGATTTCATGTTTGATCATTTTAATTCGTCTATTTTTCGTTCTATATTTTTTAAATCTTCTTTGATTTCAATTACATCTTCTTGTGTTGTCATAATAGTTTGACGCACAAGTTGATCTTTCATATCAAATTCCATACGAGTTATTTCTGGATCTGGAGGCACAGGCAATTCTTTAGCTAAAGCTATGTCTGCTTGTAGTGCAAACCACATACCTATTAGCGACCCTATGCCTGCCACTGCTATACCTATTGTTTTAAGGTCTAGCGTTACTTGTGTTTTCTCTCCTATTTCTTGTGCCATTTTTTATAATATTACATAATTTAATCCCACGGAGAAGTCATGCCACTCCCTATTCCAATATTTATTGTATTTGCCTTCTAGAAAAACTCCAAGACTTTTATTAAATCTCCAACCAAAGATAAGTCCTCCAGCATAATCTATCCATTGATTACCCGTGTACTCATGATAAGAGTAATCATTACCTGTGTTCAAATGGTAGGGCATTACACTTGCCCAACTGTGTAACCAAAACTCTTTGGTAAATTTGTAGTAATCGTAACCTAACACTAATGAATAATTCCATTGACTAGGAAGTTCATTTCTTTTGCGGATTACGTAATTATCTATAACATCTGGAATAACAATTTGTTCCCATACATCTGAGCTGTTAGCTACAAGCTCACCATTGGGTGAAAAGTATTCTCCAGCCTGTACGTCTATTGTATATCCTTCTTGCAATGCTAAAGATGTGTAATGTAAGTTACCATTAGATAACATCCATTCTTCTAAAGGATCATAACCGTAAGGCTCTGATATACGTTGTGCTGCACCTATATTAAAACTAAGACGTTTATTTACGTTAAATCTATATCGTTGAGATCCTTCAAAGTAGCTTACATCTGCAAACCCATCTTGCACATACTCAACTTTAACTATCCAATCTTTAGCTACATATCTAAGAAAGTGGTTTTGATCTAAAAAGTTTGTTCCTTGCTGTCTACGCCAGTCAGCTTCAAATAAAAACTCAAAGCCTTTTACTTTACCTACTGTAGCAGCATCACTATATGATCGTTCTGTTCCGTTATAAAAAGTATTAGCACGGTTCTCATATCCAAACCTAGCTATCTTACGCACACCTGCTGTAAGTGAATAATCAAACGGAGTTGATATTACATCAGTTTGCAGCCCATTAGATACAGAATAAATATTATTATCTGAAATAGAGTTACCACCGCTAAATGCTGTATAGAATGTAGCAAACTTAAATGTTTTTTTAAGTGTTTGTGCATTAACTGTACAAGAAGCTAATAAGAATAATGTAAAAATTGTTATATATTTTCTCATAGCTTAGTAATTTTTTTATTAACCTTTCTACCGTTATAATCTATAACAACTTGATAGAGGCCCTTAGGAAGGTCTCTTAGGTCTATTCTTTTTTCTTTAGTACCTGACACTACTAATTGCCCAAGTGAGCTGTATACCTCTGTAAATACGTCTAGAGAGGTTTGTATGTTTAATACAGTACTTGTAGGATTTGGGTATAAATTAATACCTGTATTAATCTCTGGAATTCCTGTAGGCCAACCTTGTTCACAGTATTCATATAAATTTACACACGCTGCATCCCATCCTACTTCGCAACAGTATGGATCAATATCTATAATCCAAGCATAGCATGAATCGTTCAAGTAATATGGATCTCCTGGTTCCCCAATGCATCCGGCATCATATAAACACATATCGTTATCAGGAATATTTACTAATGAATTATAATTTACCGCTTCAATATCTGCACATCCTTCAACAATCTCAATACACGAACCATTGTCAGTATTAGCCATTGAGTCATAATTAAAGGCAGTACTAATAGTACAACCATAAATGTAAGGAAGACAACTATTATTGTCTGTATTAGCTTCTGTATCATAATTAAACATTGTCGGATCAGTGCAACCATATATAAAAGGTATGCATTCTCCTGCTGTATTAGCATTAGAATTATAGTTAAATGCAAGATCATTCATACATCCTACAATAACAGGAGTACATTCTGTTTCTACATTTGCTTCTTCGTTATAGTTAAAAGCTGTGTTATCCATGCAGCCAAATACCGCGATAATATCACAACTACCGTTATCGTAATCAGCTTCATATCCTTGTGTGTAATATTCTAAGTAACCTGCTTGAGTACATCCAGACTGATAGTAACAACTACCATCTTCTGTATTTATTTCAGTATTATAGTTTTGAGCTGATTCGTCAGTACAACCATACGTAAACGGCTCACAGCTATCTCCGCATTTTGGTATAAAGCTATATACATTCCAGTCTGGAGCTCTAAATGGTTGTAAGGCTCCTTGTCCATTATTTAAAAATGGGTTAGCTCCTTCTGACAATAAAGTATCTCCTTCTATGTT
>Ga0208669_1000069_pt1 | contig 43220 bp, 78 predicted proteins | sample 21_taG_FD_184095 | JGI IMG/M metagenome (GOLD analysis project Ga0208669, IMG submission 184095) | Marine viral communities from the Subarctic Pacific Ocean - 21_ETSP_OMZ_AT15319 metaG (SPAdes) (version 2) | ecosystem: Environmental > Aquatic > Marine > Oceanic | place: Pacific Ocean | collected...
ACTTGACCATTTCCACCTGATGTAACAGTCGTTAATTCCATTTTTTGTCTAACAACAAACTTTGTATCACTTAATGTTAATCCTAATGCTTTTGTTGCTCTGTCATCATTAGTTGATGATGATCCCTGTAAATATTGTCCTGATGTATTTACTGAGCAATTTGATCCTGTGGTAGTCCACCCTGCACTTGTTGATAAATCATAACTTAATGTTGGTGTGTCAGAATAATAATACATCTTTCTTGTATCTGTAATTTCTGCTCTGCTTCCTACTTGGGCATTTGGTACAAATCCTAATGCACCAGCAGGTGCTAAGTCAGAACCTAATACTGTAAGGTTTGAATCTGATATTTGTGCTGATTCTGTTCTAATTGAAGTTATCTCATCTGTTGTAACCCATTTTCCTACTGCTGAATATCTAGTAGGAGCATAATTTCCTGCTGTGTTTTGAGTACACATATAAGCAATTCCTAATTTTTCTTCCCCTGAAACATTAGCAATATAAGTAACCATAAATTCCCCATAATCTCCAAAATACAATGCATCTTCTGGAAATGCAGTTTTTGTTCCTGTTTGATCTGCTCCACCATCATAACTTCTACGTCTATGATAATTACTGCCTGTATCAGAATTAAATTCTAAACCATACGAATTTGAACCACTTGGTTTGTAAAACATAGTTTGAATATTTTTATTTCCTGATGATATATCTGATATTGTTATTACTGATGATGATGTATTGGTTGTTGAACCAACTTTTCCCCAAGCCATTTTAGTTGTGACCCCACACTTTTAATTCCCAATCAGTAAAACTTCCTGAATCATCATTATCAAATTCTATATCTGTTATTGCTGTTGCTGTTGAACGTTTGAAAGCTGTTTCTCTACGTTGAGGTGCAACACTTGCACCATCTGAATTGCCCTCTGCTGTATGAGCAATACCTAATATTTCATTAGTGCCATCATTTACAATAAACATATTGACAAATTTATCATCATTTGCTTTAGTATTATGTAATACAAAATTAGTTCCACTTGCATTAATCTCTGATCCACCGTCATTTGAAGCTCTATAAGCGTATGTAGAATCTGTTGAATTGTTAAATGTTGCCTTTACTGTTGTGTTTCCAGTTCCTTTACACCATAATTGAACCCACAAATATTTCTTATTTGTGAATGTTCCTGTGTCTATGTTATCTGTTGATTGACCTGTTTTTGAATCAGTATATAATTGCTCCCAAAAGTTATCTGTATGTGTATCTGTTGGATCCCACCCAAGTACGACTACCTCTGTTCCTGCGTTCAAAGTTCCACTACTTTTTGTCATGTCAAATGATGTTATGTTACTTGATGTATCTCTCCATTTTCCTACTGTTTCACTTCTTGATACTGTAGTTGAGCCAGTAGATTGAGATACATGAGATATGTGAAGTTTTTCTTTAGAAGCTAAATTGGATATATATTTTACAGCAAATGATGGTTTATCATCTTTTGCCCAAGTAAGAAAATCTGTTACTTCTGCACCACCATAAATATCATTACCACCGTCATTTGAAACTCGATAACCATAATCGCCATTGGTAGAATTATATCTTAATCTAGATGATGAGGTATTTGAAGCTCCTGTTGAATGATATAATAACATATAATATCGCTTACTAGTAAAAGTAGAAATTGCTGGTAGACCTGCTGAACCTAATGTACTTCTTCCTAGTTCTTTCCAACCACCTGATACGGCAGGTGTACCATCAAAATCTGTACTTGTTGCCTGAATCCTTCTACCTGCGTGATAAGTAATTGCCATTGGTCAATCATTCCACCTATGCAATTTGAACCTCTACAGCAGATCCGTTTTTCCAAATTTTAGTAAAGACTCCTTCGTTATTTGCATCAATTTTTTTAATGTAAATATCCCTGTTTCCATTACCTACAGTTGAAAATGATGAAGCAGTTCCTAAATATGATGTATTGGTCGTATTTGAAAATGTTTGAACAATATTTGCACCACCTGCTGTTCCCCATTCCAAAGTATTTGAAGTTGATGACATTTTTAAAACTTGTCCTGTTGCACCAGTTGCTGGTGGCATTATTAAATCATAACTTGCTGTCACATTTGCTGGTGCTTTGAATCCAGCATAATTACTATTGTCTGAATCGTTTAATCTTAATGCTCCTTGTGCATTTAATACAACGTTTGTACTTCCTGTGATTATACCTGTAACTGTTAATGCTCCTGTTGCTACTGCTCCTGTTGTTGTAATTGTAGATGAACCATTATTGATAGTTCCAAATCCTGATGTAATAGAACCTGCATTCAATGCACCTGTTGTTGTAAGATTTGCACAAGTAGTAATATTTGCTTGTGTTGCTCCTGTAACTGTTGCTGATGTTCCTGTTGTATTTTGGTTAAGTGTACCAATTGTTACAACTCCTGCATTTGTCATTGTTGCTTGTCCAGAAAGTGAAGCTGCTGTAAATCCTGTTCCATCTCCAATGAGAATTTGAGTATCTGCTACTGCCTTATCTGATGGAACTCCTGATGAATTTGCATCTCTAACCTTAATTGTATTAGCTGCCATGTTTGCAAGTTTAGCATTTGTAATAGAACCGTTTGAAACACTTCCACTGCTGTTTCTACTTATCTCTTGCCAGTTAGTTGAATCGTGTAATAAGAATGTTAAAACATCTCCTGATTGTGTTGTATAGTTTGTATCTCCAGAAAGTAAAATATTACATTGAGCTCCAGATAAAGCACCTGCATTATGTGTTATTTGTAATGAAGCATCAAAGTGTAAAATCATGACACTTCCAACAATCCAGTTTGTACTTGTTATGTGATTTATTGTGGTTGTTCCTGTAACGTCAAAAGTATTGCCGTCTGCTTGTAATGTGATTGAATCAGCACTTGCTACGTCTGTTCCTTTGATTTGTTTTAGTGATCTTGTTGCAATGTGATCTCCTAAGTCATCTCCATTACCTACAATATCTGGCATATAAATAGTACAATTTACTAGTATTTATAAATTATTTGCCAATAGATTATAAATGTTTATTTATAGATAGAACTATGAAAATCATGGTTCAATGTGAAAACTATCCAAACGGATTTGATTCTAAAGGTTGTCAAGGAAAAGTAATTAGATCACTTAAAGATATGAAATGGTTATGTGAGAAATGTTATTACACTTTAGATCATTTACGAAGTATCGGTGAAAAATAAACACTTTATCTATCATTTTTTCGAATAACTTATATAGGGTATACCATAAGGTATATTGTTAGTGTATTATACCTCTGTTAGACTCCGAGAACTTAACGGATCAAGCCGAAGCCTAAAGCAAGACGACAACACAAGTCAAGTAATACCTCCATGTGAACTCATGGACTAACATTAGAGGTTCTCCCATAGCCTGTAAATATGGGAATTTATCTATGAACAACCATTATAATAAAAAAATAAAAAGTAGTTTTAAAACTATGCTTCGGCTCTTTGCCAATATAATGCTATATTGGAACCTGCTGTGAGTTGAACGGTTACTCGATGTTGCTTTGTTGGAACATAAGGAATGAAGAATGCTGGTGTACCTTGAGCTCCAGATATTGAAGTATCAATATATTTTTTCATAGCTGCACTGTTATTCTCATCTTGTACGTATATTCTAACAGAAATAACTTCATTTGCTCCCATATTATTTAGGAATAACCAACCTGCGAAATGTTTGTCTGCTGTTACATTCCATACAGTTTGTTCTGTTCCGTTGGTAGTTATATTGCCGTTTGTGAAGGATAATACCATAATATATGTGAAAGATTAGAGTATTTAAGAATATTTTTTATCTATCTGGCTTCATTTCAATATGACCATCAGAATATAACATACATACGGACTTTACATTTTTATCCCCAATTGTTGATTGCCATCCAATTAGAAATATTGTCTCAAATGGTTGTTCAATTGAATATGGAACAACCTGTGGTTTTCTTTCTACATTGCCTGTTTCCTTCTCACGTTCTGCACGTTTTTTATCGTCTAACATTTCTGGTTCTCCAAGAACTGCCAAATATTGTCCTGTTTTCTTTAGCCGTCTTTTGAATAAAATTAGTCTTTGCCAATCCTCAAGTTCTAAATGAAATATAGGAACTATCTCATCATGATATGTCTTGAATGTTAACTCAACGGTATCTCCCTTTGAATTTTTAATACGTGTCTTGACTTCTTCCTTTAACAAGTCATCAATATCTTCAATCGGGTTTAGAACATCAACGTATTTTATTTTTGTTTGATCAATCTCTTTGAATAAAGTTTCCTTTCCAGTTGTAGGATCTCTTTCCCAAACAACCTCTCCATCTGTATAAGTTATACGCCAAATTGCACTTTTAGTAAAGTTTTTTGCCACTAAGAATTTATCTTACTACGATTATATAAACTTAATGTGGTCGGTTTTTTAAGAAATAAAAAAAATAAAAAATTAATTTTTATCAGTTAAAGACTTTTAAATCTCATCGTATTGATAAGTCCAAGTTTCATCTGCCAAATTTCCGGGCCCAGCGTTATTGGCTACGTTCATTTGACATACTAAATAATTGGTTGTCTCGCCAGTTGCGTTCATCAAACTACCTGCTTCACTTATTGTTATTGTTAGAGGTGAACCAGATGTAAATGTGAAAGCATCTGTCTGTGCTGATATTCCTGCGTGACTTGCTACCATTGCATTACCAGATGTACCGACAGTTCCAGTTGCTACAACATATCCAGTGTTTGCTCCACTATTTTTGACTGGCAATTGGTTTCCTACATAAGTTGTGATACCTGTACCGAATCCACCACCATCAGTATAGAATTTTACGTTATCAATTTGTGTAAAAGTTCCACCTGTTACTTTCAAGTAAATCTGTTTCCAAAAGGAATTGACAGCACTACCTGTTGGTATTGGTATAGGATTTTGGTTATCGATAGTTGCATCGTCAGCAGTTTTGAATCTAAGATTTGGTGGGCCTAATGAACTAGTATCCTGTGATGTTGCAGGATTACCATTAGTTCCTCCGAAGTCGAAGAATACGGCTACTGTTGCTACCATGATAATCATAATAATCATTAGTATAAAAGCATATTTGAAACTAAAAAAATGCATAATATTAGGTTTTGGAAAATAAAAAAAATAAAATTTGTTAGTAATACTAAAGTGCTAAGACTCTGAATTTTGTTGTAGTTGGTGCTGTAACTTTAACGTTAGTTGCATCGTGAGCTCCTTCGACAATATTTATATCGGCTCCACCAGTATTGACTTGTGGAATTACGATAACCAATAATGGTGATCTTCCTAAACCATGTGCAATGTTTTGAACACTTCCTGTTCCAGTAACATCTGATGCTGATTTATAATAATCAACAGTTCTTCCTTCTACTGAATCATCTGCTAGTTTAGCTGCTACGATTGAACCGTCTGGTTTGGTTCCACCAACTTTTGGTACTAATGTATCACTACTGTTTCTAGTCCATCTATTAGGCATATTGCTATTTGGATTATTGGTATTTAAGAATATTTTACCTATTACTAGCAATCTTTAACCATTTCAACCATCTCTTGACTCTGCTTTCTGAAATGTTTCTGCTTCCATACTTTGCTTGGATTCTTGCAATATCCTCGTCACTCAACCACTCTGCCATTATCCCATAATTTGGAGACATTACGTTTCCTGATGTTTTACTATGTGGTAATCCTAATCCATGCAAAACTTCATGTGTGTAAACTTGATCAAGATCATATGTCTTTCCACCATATCCACTGTTTGGTTCTGGATAATGTTCTGGATCAATATAATGCATATCCAAAGTTTTACCTGATGTTGTCCAAAAGAAATCTTTGTTAATAACACATAATCCACGAAGTCTGTTTGAAGAATTTGAAATTGGATAGTAATGATACATCAACGTACTTGCCTTTAATTCCTTTTCAGGGTCAGTTGTAACTGTTCTGAACTCAATTCTAAAATCTGCATATTCCCCATCTCTTGCTCTACGGAATTTTAAACTGGTTCTTAGTGAAATTCTTCTATATGAATATTCTATTGATTTTAACACCTGTTTGTTTGTGATTTCCTTATCTTCATTAAGAACTCTGTATGTATAATATTCTCCATTGAAAGGTTGAAATATTCCATATCTCTTATCTTCTTCAATAATTTCAGTCAAGTCAGTTGACTCTACTTGTGCAGATTCAAATTCAACAACATTGCTTTTTCTACTTTCCATATACGGATTATCTTCAACTGCCTTGCAAACATGAAACTCGGTTTGTTCCCTTTCATTGAATACGGAATTTGGTCTACCCATGTAATTTCATTATCCTTGTATATTGTGTTTGTTCAGATTGTTCTTCTCCAGTACAAGTGATACTGATTAAATATTCTCCTTTTTCCCAAAGTTGTATTGGTTGTTGATGAACAAAACCAGTTTCTCCCAAAGTAATTTCAATCTCTTTTTTGTCTTGTTCTTCAATAAATATTGAAGGTTTCAACTGCAATATATTTTTAGATTTTGGATCATATGGATTTTCCTTGTCAAACTGTATATAGTTTCCAATACTAATATCTACATTTTTTACCTCTTTGCTAAACTTTACTTTTATTTTATCCCCTATCTTTGCAACTGCTGGAACACCTTCCACAGTAATCCAATGCTTATCATCAACTGAATGTTTAGTTTCTGGATTCTCAAACAATCTCTTTTTTTCCTTTTCAAATCCTGCTATATCTCGTATCATTAAATTTGTAAATTCGTAGTTAATTGGTTCGCCAAAATCCAAATGTGAATAATCTTGATTTTCCAATACTTTAGTTGATGATTTAATTGTTGAGTCTATCTTTGCATCAACTATGCTGGTAACTTCTACAGTCTTATTCGTCTTTGCATCAACATCGTCATACTTTGTTGTAAATTTCTTGGATTCTTCCAATAAAAAGAATAGAAAATCCTAGTATTTAATTGTTTATGAAACACTAGAATCTGGTTCGCCTTTGGATTTCCTAAAGTGATACTGAACTACAAGTACAACGATAATTGTCATTGTGCTTAAAATTCCAGCTAGGCTTTCAACACTATCAAGAATAACTCCCAATCTTGTTTCTCCTTCTGGAACCACTTCTTCAAGACCCATAAATAATGTGAATGACCACATTGAAACATATCCAAGTATTATGATAAATGCTAAGATGTTGTTTATGGTTATTCTATCAATTATATCCTTCATTGAATATTGACAAATTACAAAGTATTTAACTATTATCCGACTCGTTTAATAACTCAGAGGCTATATTCTCTAAATTTGTTGTAAGATCTGGGTGTTCTTTTGCCGTTTGTTCATCAAGTATTTTAGCCATAATTAGCACGGTTTTGTTAAGTCTCCAAATTGACTTGTGCAACACATGAACTGATTTTTCCAGTTCCTTCATTCTTTTTTCCTCTATGTCTTTTTTTGCCCAACCCTTTTTGATTAAAGTCAGCATCATTCCACTTACAACTGCAACAATGACACCAGATGCAATCATTATTATTTGTTCAGGCATATTGGGTTTATATTATTTAAAGGATAAAAACATATTATGCACATTCTCCACATAATTCACACTCTTGTCTTTCGTTGAATTTGTGTTCACAATCTTCATAACCTAGAAATTCGGTTTTTTCTGCAAAGCAGTCAACACAAACATACAATCTTGTGGTACTAATATCTCCCACAAATGTCATTACTCCACCACATTCGGCACAGTACCCATTTCCATAATCGGACATAATGTGATTTTAAATCTTTTATATATTAGAATTATAAATCAAAAATACTAATAAACTATATCCTCTTCATTTAGAATCCAGTCATTCAACGCCCACCTAACACGCTTGATTAACTCATGTTCCTGTTCAACTTCCATTATAAGTGACTCATCCATAGGTCGTTTTTCAATTTTCCACAAATCCAAACATATTGCATTATGAAGTGATTCATGCAATACTGTATCCAAAATATCTTCAAATGACTCATGCAAATGCAATGTTATCCATACTTGTTTTGTTTGAATGTAAGTGACACCTTTTTCTTCTGAATCTTGCATATTGATAGTTCTAAAGTCGTAATTCCAATCGGAATTAGCCAACTCATACTCATCCATACGTTTCTTAACTATTGCTAGATAATTAACATATTTGACTTATAAGGGTACATTACCTACAGTAAATCTTTGAATTACCCTATGACCTTCAATCATTCTTCTTATAGCCCTTCTTATTCCTGCAGTATCAATATCTGGAAATTCCTTATAAATATCTGATATTACACAATTTGGATTATCTCTAACAAATATAACTATTGCATCTTGTATTGGAGTTACGGATTTATTATTTCTTACAAATTCTTTAGGTGGTTCTTTCACATATTGTTTGTTACGTCTTACTGTTTTAGATATGTCCATTCACCTTGTTGTTATATGCATTAATGCTTATTGTTGCAGTTCCAATTGGCATTCCGATAACTTGGTTCTTTGTATCTCCATATCCCGAAACTCCTTCTGTCATAAACTCACAGAAAGTACCTGTATTTGCTAAGTGAATATCTCGTTGCCAAATCTTACCTGTTTGGTGATCCATATCAATTACGTTTTCTGCCTTGTAGAATTTCTGATGCAAATGTCCACAGAAAAATATATCACAATAATTATTTTGTTTCATCTGCTTTAGCATTGTTTCTGGTTGCCCACCTCCAGATCCATGCATTGCCATTATACTCCACTGTCCTAATATCTTTCCTTTGTATCTTACATCCAATGATATGTATGCCTTTGCTCCGAGAAAATCAAATCCATTTTGGAAACAGAAATTATTTTCAAGATAAGTCTTTGTGAGTTCTCTAATTTTATATTCGTGGTTTCCATGAAGTAGTCCGAAAACTTTTGGATTTTCTCCTTTCTTTCCTACAAATTTTGTTCTTTCAATTTTATCAAATTCTCCAGTCTTTATGTTATACACATTTTGTTTAAACTTTATTTCCTCACATCTTGTCAAATGTTTGTCTATTAATGGTTGGGTTAAGTCTTGCCATCTTTGCCTTTGTGCATCTATATCATGAAGTACAACTGCATCTGGATTATATCGTTTATCATAAATGTTAATTGCATCTAATTGATCACCCATAAACATTGTGTATCTGTTGTCATCTTTTGTTATATCTTTAATTCTTGACTTGTACGCTTCTTCATTAAATCCAACGTGTCCAGTATGAATATCGCCAAGTGGCTCAATATGAATCGTATCATCTTTCTTTTGTAAGTTTATGATCACTTTTTTGCTAAACATATGCTCATTTAATCATAAGATTTATGATATTTAACTGTTTTTTTTATAAAAAAAATAAAAATTTTTGAAAATACTAAGCCAATAGCATTTTCTTTGGTGTTATACACTTTTCACACAATGGTTTCATATTTACATCTTCGTATATCTCATTGCATTTCAAACAAACTTCATAATCATATTCCATGTATTATATAACGTTGTCGTTCCTTATTAATATAATGGATAAATTATAAATCCAAACCAAATGTTTCAGTCATTTGTAAAAATTTCTGATATTCTTGCAAATACATTCTTCCTTTTTCAGTAATTACGAAAGTATTCTTGCCATCGTATTCTATTGTATTGATTAATCCACTTCCTGTCAACTTTGACATAAATTTTCCAAGTCTTGTATAGGAAAGATTGCTTGTTTGCATTAATCTTGTAACTGGAATACCTTCCATTCCTACTTCTTTCGTTGCAGATAAAATGGATTCAACTATTTGCTGATTATTCCTATACTTCATGCCTACCATAGATAATAGCGACTTATAAAGGTTTAAAAAAAGAAAAAAGATTCACTGACTAAAAGTCAGGATCTGATTCAAATGCTAAGCACCAGTATGGATTTCCAGTTTTTTGACTTTCCCTCTTAAGTGCTTTTAATGGGCCTAATCTGGCTCCACTGTTTAAACCTTCAATTGCGTTTGGAATTCTCTCAACCTGTTGATAGATTGTTGCTGTTACAAAGAAATTATCGATAGGTACTTTACCTTCGTCTTTGTATTCCAGTTCAATTGGGGTTTCTACCTTAATTGTATAGTAGTCAGTCTTTCCATCTTCTCCAATTTGATCTTCTCTAGTATATTTTGTAGGAGCTCCTCTATTATGGCTTATACCAGTAATATAGAATGGTTTATCTCCTAACTTTGCAATACCGAGAGATTTAGATTTCTCTAGTTGTGGTGCTTGTGCTGGATTTATTGTTTTTACGTTTTCGTTCATTTTTTGTTCATTCACCTCCTTTGGAAGTATGATATGTAATATATTATGTAATATTTAATTGTTTTCTAATACTCATTTTGTATTTTTCCACATTCAGTACACCAGTTTAACTCATGACCTTCATCTGTTATAGTCTTAACATTTAGAGATAATATACGACCAAATGATCCACAAAATCTACAAAGTTTTCCCATACTTATATCATAAATTTACTATTATTTAATTCTATTTTATATTATATTGACGTAGCTAACGTCAATACAACGTTGATACAACGTAGCTAACGTTTGATTCAATATTTTGGATTGAAACCACATTCTGGACATGGATAAGAAGTTATCATTTGTTGACATCTCTTACATTTCTTAGAATTGTTTAACCAGTTAATCCATGACATGACTTTGATAATATAACATACTACATAAATTTTTTACATATTTTACAGTAATCTTTTTCTTTTTTAGTAAGTGGTATTCCACATTGAGTACATTTTTTATTCACCACTTTCAATCAACCATCGTTCAAGTTTCTTCATAAGCATAATATCTTCTGGAGAACATTTTTTATTATCTTGAAAATCCTCGAATCCATGATAAAACCAATTATACATTCTTTTAACATTGTCTATATCAAAAGATAACTCAGACATTATTTCATTTTATTTAAATAGTACGTATTATTTAAGTTTACCTAATTCTACTGGCAACTTATACCAATCCTTATCCAACAACATTGCAACCAGAGAATAACCTGCATTATCTGCCCAAGTTTCCATTAATCCTTCTTCTCCAAGATCTTTGCCTTTTATGATTCCTTCTTCAAGTCTGCATATCTTATCCCAATCTCTCATGAATATTCCCTGTTGTCCAAACTTTAGAATGTTGTTTTTTCCATACTTGTGATTTTTTGATATGATCATAAGTTTCATTGCATCACACATTATTTCTGTGGCTTCTTGAAAATTTGTCGGTTTTAATTTTTTTGATTTCTTTCTCCAATCTTTTTCCACAATTTCTAGTGCAGTTGGGAAATCCTTACAGTCAACTATCAATAAATTATTAGTAATATTTAGTTATAAAAACCTAACCCAATAGTTTTTTACAGAGTCCTATCATTGCTCTAACTTCTATGAATCGTTTGTTAATGTTAAGATTTTCATCATATTCTGAAATTCCTTTAAGTTCTTCATATAGATCTTTTTTCATTCCGAGAACAAGTTCTCTTTCTCCTTTTGAAATTAAATTTTTTATCATCATACTATTTCAGAAAAAAAATGGTATAACCACTTAGGAATAAATCTCCTGAAGTGGTTTATGGCGTTCACAAAATAATTTGCTTTTGTAAAATCTGCCACCATCTATAATTTGTGTGTCATCTATACTCTCTAGCATAGAGCCACAGGTATCACATTGCATGATACCTTGAAGTATATAGTCTTAGTATTTAAGCATTGTGATTTTCAATTTTTAGTCATTTTTTTGCAAATTTTTAGCCAAATGTGTTGGATGATCATAACATTCCATACATTCTGTTTTTGTTGGATGACATTTACATTTACATTCTTTTTCATTTTCATATTTATGAATTGGAGTTGGTTCTATTTTTTCTATATTAGAATCCCCAATATCACTTACTTGAACCATTCCTGCACGTTCTACAGCATTGTCTTTAGCATCAAGTATTTCTCTCATAATATCTTCAGTTGATTTTTCCAAACTACTGTTTATTTAGACCGTTTTTTGTTTATAATTGTTTCTATGATTGTTCCAAAAACATTGAATACATAAATTATCTACCCATCTTGACGGTTCTTCGCATTCGCATGGACAAGCACATTTTAACCAACCGTTTCTTCGTTCTCTTTGCCTAATTTTTATCTTAGGCTCAGGATCTTTTGACCAAAAAAACTTCAACTTGAATCTGATAAAGATCCATTCAAATCGTCAAATGTCAGATTGTTTTTTGGAGTTGTATTTTCTGCTATAATTAACAATAATGCAAACTCGTACCAATGTTGATCAAAACTCATTGGCTTAAATCCGTTATCCACCAACACTTTTTGTAGATATTCTTTGGTATATTTCATATCGTATCCTTCATTTTTCCTTTTTTCTTTGATTCAGTTGTATAAATGGAAAATCCTTGATCTTTTAGTGCTTCTTCTGGATCATCACTTTTCATAGCCTCGACTATCTTTTTTCGTTGTTTATCCAATGAATATTATAATATGCTTTGTTATTTATCCTTTTCCCATTCGTCAATGGCATCTACGGCTTCGACAATTGTATATAAATTCAATAATAAGTCATAAATTGATATTTTTTGATCCTGTGCCAAGTCATCAATATATGCCAAACCTTCCCTCATTTCAGGAATTTCACTGTTCTCAAGTATACATTCATCTACCATTGTTTTAAATTGACTAGCCTGTTGATCTGTAAGATCATCTAAACTTATCATCTTCATTCCTTTGTTTATCCCTACATTCTTCACTGCAAAAATAGTCTCCACCATAACTTTCTCCTACGGTTTCAATTAACTCATCTGATGCTCTTTTACCACATTTATCACAGTATAGCATAATTTGTTTTAAATAATAAGACTATTAAGTTTTATTATAAACAAATATTGGCTCGTATTTGAACTGACCACCACTATGTTGTTTTGAAAGTGTCATGTTTAGTGTTTTTTCTAACGACATATCATATGACTTCATTATTTCTAGAAAGTCATTCTCAAGTGTTGTAGCTCTTTTTGTATTGGCAATATTGATTATGAAATACCCTCCATTATTCAGTAAATCAATACTACTCTCAACCAACTTTCTTAAAAACCCATTTAACCATTTTTCATATGTTGGAAATTTAAGATAACTTTGTGTTTCTTCTTCGCTGTATTTTTCTGTATCAAAATAAGGTGGACTGGTAAAAACCAAATCAAATTTATCTTTTGGTTCATATTCCTCTACCCCAATATTGTTAAGTACCACTTTTGTTGTATCTTGTAAATTTTTAGCCATTTTACTCAGTCCGTCAAATGTTTTAGTGTTTGGATCACAACCCTCATAATATTTTACTTTAGGACTGCTTATTGCTCCGATTAACCTACCTCCAAAACCCATACATGGATCAAATACTTTGTCTCCACCATACTTGTCATATATCCATCTTGCAACACTTGGTCTAAAATTTGATACTGTTTGAGCTCCACCACTAACTTTGAATGTTTTTCTCATCATTGCTTCGTTTATATGACTTCCACTTTTCATTCTTTTCTTTATTGACTTATCCAATAATTTATCATCCAAAAATACCTGCATTGGAGTCTTACTTGTACCACATTTTATATCCCAATGATGTGGGTGATATGACCAACATAATCCAAGTCCATGCATTGTTTGTCTAATTATCCCATCTGTTTCCATTTGATTATCACTTACAAATTTATCAAGTCGTTCCATTTCTTTTTTCTGTTCTTCAATATCATATTTAAAATGTGGAAACCCATTAACTCTAAAATAATTTATTATATCTTGTCTTAATTCATATTGCTGTTTCTCATCAAGATTTTCCCATTCACTTCTTTTAATGTTTAAGGGATAATTTATCATCTGTTGTCGCCATGACCCATAATCTTGCCATCTATTTTTCTTTTCATTAGTTTTTCCGTATTGATTGCTTCAACTTCTCCCCATGTTGATCCTATCTCTTGAATGAATCGGCTTGTATACCAATGAATATCCCCTAGTTCTTTTAGCATATCCTGTCTTACATCATCATAATTTGACAACACATATCTTAGTCCAAGTTCGTCAATATCTTCCTTTGCCTGTTCTCCATAATCCCCACGCCTTACGCGTTTGAATATTCCACTTATCTCTCCACTTTCTTCCGTCATTCCGTCTACATAGAATTGCAGGTTGCAGTTTGATATGTCAGTAGACTTTACAAATTCCTGATAATCCATTATAATTCTCCAAAAAATGCTTTGTTTGGATCAACCTTATTATCCCATTTGTTAGGGATTCTTTTCCCATCAACTTCGACATAATAGGCACTGTCCATTGCTCCCCATTCTTCCCTACCTACCATATCCATTGTCACGTATCCCTCATGTCTTTTTGGATTATATTTTCTAATGACTCCGATTCGTACACCATTGGTACATAATATTCCATCCATTGTTACCCCTACATATATTGGTTATAAAAACCTATTTCAAATAGTAAAGTTTCTTTCCTTGTTGATTATACATAAAATTAATTATTCCTTCCTTTACGGCTTGTACTAAAATTGCCCTGACTTCATCTTCGGTCATTCTTCCAAACTTGCCAAGAATGAGTTCAGATGTTTCTTTTTGATTTCTACAATATTATCCCAATTTAACTTTCCACCACTTATGTTTGGCTTCATGGTATCAAGTTCCTTTAGATGTTTTTTTGCATCTTTGATATGCTGTAATCTTGATTCTTCTTCATTCATCATTTTCTTCATGTCCTTTTTCATGTTCCAGAATATCCGTCATTATTTGTGTTTGACCTTCTATACTCCAATCACATTTCTGACAGTTATATCTCATTGATTAATATAAAATATCCTAGTATTTGTAGTTATCGTCTTACTTCCAACATGGCTCTTGCACCACTTGCTTTGATTTTGCCTTTGGTGTTTCCGAACTTGCAAGTTACTCTTACAGGTTTTCCGTCTTTGTCATAAAGATCCAATGTCCATTCACGAGTTGTAGTTGAAGTTTTTGTTGTAAAGTCCGTAACCTCAATTGGTTCGCATATACAATCTTCACTTTTGTGATCACAACCCCTGATCAAGTTTCCACGACAATAATGCATGGATTCTGCCAAGTCTAACTTATCATGAGGACTCATAATTCTCTCCTTTTCAACATTGCATTGCGTTCTAGAATAGATCCTCTGTCAAGTCTCCATTGTCTTTTTGCTTCATATACAGCATGATATAACCTTTCTCTGACTTCCATGTTTTCTGGAAATTGTATTTCTCCAGAATTTACAATTCTAACTTGTTCCTTTCTGGACATCTTTTTCCAACTTTGTAGAGTTAGCCAACACATACATTCCTCTGCACGTTCAATTCTAAGTTTGGTCAAATCTCTTTCCTTTAGAAGATCTAATCCTTTGTTATACAAATCTTTGAGATTATCAGTCATCTTGCTCTACCCTCCCTAACTTTTTTAAAAGTTTGTCTATATTATCAATTTCATCTTCTAGAAAGTCCTGTTTCATATCAGGATTATCGATCCCTACACATACTGTTACACATCTCTTGATCATATCCAATTCTTTTGACATATATTCAAGTTTTGTTCTGACATATGTTATATCATGAACTGATATGGGTTTGTCTTGAATTGTGTTTGACTGCATATTGATTATTCTGTCAAGTACGGATTTCATTCCTCAACCTCTCTTGGCTTGAACTCGGTGTAGATTTTTTCACATACTTCAATTGCATTACCCAATTCTTGTGTGACTTCATCGTCTACGGTATCGGGCAAAACATTGTTTACCGTGTATAGGTGATCCAATGCTCTGTCTATTAGTTCAAAAACTGAAGTTGTCAAGATTGATCCTCCTGACTAAAGTATCCTACACCATGCTTATCTAGTGTGGATTTTTTTGTACCACATTTGATACAAATATCGTCTCGTACTTCGTGATCTTCATATCCGAAGCAATCTAAATGATTTTCTAGTTTCATATATTATCTATGGTATAGACCTTTAATAAACTTACCTAACAACCGTGATTTTTCATACAACTTCCACAAAAGTCACAATCACATTTTGGACACTGATCTACATCTCTTGGAGAATACCCTGTCATACATTTGTCACAATTTGTTCCGTTCATAATATTATTAAAAAAAATACTAGAATATAACTTAGTTGATTTTTACTAGAAAGTGTGGTTGTGTTGCATGGTTTACATTATTCTTAAATTTCAATCTTTTGTTTATCCATACTATCTCAAAGTCTTTGATCTTGTGAAACCAATCCTGATCCGTCTTGCTTGGCAGAAGCATAATTGTTGTTCCGTTTTCTTCAAGTGCCTTGTCTACAAATTGTGCTAAGAGTGTTTTTCTTTCCCCTTGTTGTCTTGAATAGGGTGGGTTAACATAGTTAAGTTCCTCCCAATCAATACTTAGTCCATTCCATTGTGGGTTTACTGGACATGGATCAAAGAACTCATCTTTGTGATAACCCCAAGTATTCTCAATAATATCCCATACGCGATCAGGTGTCAAGTGAACATCTGATTTTATGGGTGGCATATATCCATTTGATGCTGTTTCATCTGGAAGTTCCAAGTTATCACTCATGGTTTTATCTCCTTCATGTCGCTGTTGGAGGCGTAAGACATTGCCATCCAGTGCTTTCGGCAATGGGTAAACGGACATGATACAAGTGTTTCACAATTACCGTCAATATGCTGACATTTGCGATACATACCTGTTATATTGGTTCCTTGTGGAGCTATTTTTACATCAGTCAACATATAACATCTCTAAATACATTGAATATTGTTTCATCCAATGGTTTTGCCGTCTGGGTTGATTCATCAAATATCTGATTATGTATTTGGTCATATTTTTGATTGTACCTGTTATTTCTCGTTCTCATTATATCTTCATAAAACTCATGTGTTCTATCCCCCATTAATTCTCCATCATCATCTTTTGCTATATCAGTTTCTATGTAATTTTTATGTCGTGGATCATGCAAGTCGATTAAATGAACTTCCTTTGTATCCCCAAACTGATCTCTGGCAATATCAAATATTGTGCAGTTTCCTGTTCTAACCCACATATGTGTTTTTCCAGTTCCATGACCTGTAAGATGAATTCCCTCTACCAGACTCCAGCTTTCTTTCCATCCACCCAACTTGTTGTAAAGTGCCTCATTGCTTATTCCACAATGCCCTACAAATTTTCTTCCGTTGGACTTGAAAGTTTTTGTTTTAACATCATAAGATCTTTTCTTGATACTGCTAGTTAGTGATAATGAGTCACGCATTATTTCATCATAGTCTAAATGATATTCTTCATCAGCATACTTAATCATATTTCTTGCCTCTTACAACTTGGTTTACTCTCCTATTAAACTCTCTGCGTTGTTTGCTTCCATCATGCTTAACGTGTAATGGATGACTTCTTCTGTCAAACTTTAGATGCACCATCTCATGTGCGATTGTATTGTCCAAGTTCTTTCTAAACTCTTTTGGATTACTACCCCACATTTTGTCGTGATAGTTTACGTCAATCCAAATCAAGTTCCAACCACCAGTCCAACATTTACCTATACAAGTACAATCTGATGTTTCTTCCATCATATAACTTCCAAACTTTTCTACCATATCCCTTCTGTTAATGTAATATCTTGGCATCTTACAGTTTAGATTGCTTGAGTATTTTTCAAACCTCTTGTGAATCCACTTTGCCAACTTGCTGTTTGACCTTATGTAATTGGTTTTCATTATCTTGTTTGGCTCTTGTTTGACATTGAATACTGTAAGTATCTGTTCGCCTTTGTCATTAAATGATACCTTGTGTGCAACTGCTTCAAGTCCGTTAATTGTCGTATCACTTGTTCTTTCTATTTCTGACTTTAGTTCTTTTCTATATTCTTTTTTCTCCAAGTCATTAAGATATGATACATCAAGAGGAAAATGACTGCTTGGTACTTTAATCAAATCTTTTCCTTGTTCCAACTTTTTTAATTCTCTTATGTATTTTTTCTTTAGTACAAGTTTTTCCATTGCATTTGCAAGATCTACACCCTTGCAACTGCTCTTGAACTCGTTTAGACCTATACCTTCTGAAGTATATGTTCTGTTTAACAAAGTTGTGCTGTCATGTTCTGGCACATACTTGCCGTCTACAAACTTGTAGACTTTGGCATAAGCTGTAAACTTTTGTTTTGGCTTTCCTACTGACTTTCTCATTTCTTCTCTCCAACTGCTCTGACTTGGTTTTCTTTACCAATGGCTCTGGCTTCATGAGAATCTTCTAGGACTTTAGTCCAATCTATGACTTCGCCTTTTTTTTCTGCTATTCTTGCATCACGAATTATCTTTCGACTTTTTCCTGTTGCAATGTAAACTCTTGTTTTATTCATCATATACCCTAAGTAATATACCCCACTTAAAGGTTTCGGAACTCAATAGTGCATCTCCTTCCAAACTTTGATCATCTCAGCAACTTGTTCGTCACTTGCAACATCTCCTTTCTTAGTATGATAAGAGTGTCCTGCCATAACTAATTCAGCAATTGCACTATGTTGTTCGTTTTCATAAATGGTATCTGTTCTTCCATCTCTTTTGTCATCAACATACTTTGCAACATAATCGTTTACTGGTGGCATACTGTTTGCAATCTCGTTGAACTTTGTCCATTCAACGTTTCTCCATTTTTTTGCCCATTGCCAATATGCATGACCTATTATCTCATGGTAAATTATTTCATCAGCATCATCAACGTTTATGTTTGCATGATCTACAAATTCAAACCATTGCTTAATGTTATTCCAACTACCTGCTCTATTGATAGTTTTTGCATACTTTATCGTTATTCCCTTGATATGTTTCATAATTTTCCTAATGTCTTTGTCAGTGTTGATTCTCATAATAATCCTATCAACGACTTCTTGTTTTGGTGCTGGTATTCCATCTCTACTCCAACCACCAGAAGTTTCCTTTCCGATATAGACATAAGTATTCTTGTAGACTTTAATTCCGTGACTTCCTTTTTTTGCACGTTTTGATCTGTTTACTTTTCTTTTTGGTTTTTTTAACATTTGACTCATGTATACCCTACGGAACATACCCTACATAAACCTTTCTTTTGATATTCGGCTTTTTGATTGAACCTATTCCTTAGATAACATACTCTAAATAAATGTATTGATCTAAATTGTTTTACAAATTGGTCTAAATTGTTTTACCACAACATGGACAAGCTGAATCAATTCTTTCATCCCATTCTGGTTTTGTTTTGTTCTTTCGATAATAGAAAGTATAAACCATCATGACAATTGGTGCAAAAGTTCCCAAAACAAATGTAACAAGTGGATTGTCAAGAATTACAGGATTTTCAACAACTGCATAAAGTATCATAAATAGAAATACTGATATTGTTGCTACGGTAATATAATTTCTAACTGTTATCTTATTACCCATTATAATATGTGTAAATAGTTTGCTTTTAAAGGTTTTCTATGCTCCGAAGCACTCTGAACACGTTCTTCGGTCATTATTTATGTAAGTATCCTTCTGTCCTGCTAATGATTTTCCACAACATTGGCAGTTCTTGATTGAATGAAGTTCCTTGTACTTGTACTGCTGAAAATCCTCCCATTCCTTTTCTGATATTATTGGTTTATCTTCTACAAGTTCTGGTGGTTCACATGACTCATGTTTTACACCAGCACCTTTTTTCCACATGACTTTTTCTCCAACTTCTATCATCTGTTCGCAAGTCTTGCATTTTGTTTCATACTTGTTCTTTAATGGAACCCAATTATCTGGGTTTATTGTTTTCATACTTGTTCCAATCCATTATAGACTATGTGATTATTCTTGCACATTATTCTTCTACCAGTTTCCCTTGCAAATATTACTGTGCTGGAATTGACCAATAATTCTGACACTTCCTTACAACTTTTACAATCTTCGTTTATCATGCTAACACCTCCTTTTCTCTTGCTCCTGCATATTTTGCCCTATGTCTTAATTTCAAATGACAGCATGGACATTTTACATTGTACTGTGATTTTAAAAACCATCTGACACAAGTTGAACAATAACTGTGATCTGTATATTTATGTCCAATCATTTTTGGAACGTGTTGCAACGGTATGCATACTCCACTACAGGTTTTTGTCATAATCCAAATAATATGATTTAGATATTTATTTGTTCCTTTGTCGCTTTGTTCTTCGTTTTGGTGGGCTTTTGAACTGGTTTATACTTTCATTTAACTTGCATATACTGCATATTATTTCTTCTGAAGTTGCATTACAGTTTTTGCAATTCACTTCTATACTTTATCCTAGCCTTTCTATTAAGTTCTTCCCTATTATCCCTGCCATATTTTAGTGAATTTATCCTAGCTTCATCCCTATGTTGCAATATCTTGCACATATCACAGTATCTTCTGGTCATTTTTCCCCTTCCAACTCCCATCTGACCCTCATATTCAAAAACTTTTTTGCATCTGATACAAGATCTAGTTATCATTTTCTACCCATTGTAAAGTTTGGGGTTGCTGTAATCTCATCATTTGTAAATTCCCATATCTGTCCGTTGTATAAAATTACTGTAAATATCTTTTCAATTTCAGAACCGTATTCTGTAACCAGAAATAATCTTCCACGACCTTTGGGTGTATCAACCTCTATCTGCTGTCTTAGTTCCAATATTATCATTTTCTTTCCTCTATTCTTCTTTCTGCAAATTTCTTTTCGGCTTCTATGCTTTCCAAATATTCAGGGTGTTCGTTTACAAACATATTCAATATTACGTGAAAGTATTCGGTTTCCGTGTCTCCAAGATTAGTTGTCTTGAACAACATGAACATTGGATACATCAGACTTTCCATTACGTACTGACCCTTGTATGAATAAAATAGTTCGTTGTATTTGTCCGACAACATGAAATCTTTGGTAATTATCCCTGCTTCTAGCAAAGGTTGTTTGCATCTTTTAAATACATCCGTGTCAACTAGGTTGGTCAATCTCTGTATCTATCCCCATCTGATATTGATATTTGCATATCGCCATCATTGTTTAATCCAGAATATAGGACAAAGAATCCTCGTTTTAAAAGTTCCAATACGGTTTCAGTTCCAACCAACGGTTGATCATCTTGATCCCTATCAAATGTAAAAATTATCATGTCATCATCTTCGTCATCACAGGTTGATTCCCCATCTATATTGTCATTGACATATTCTATTATTTCCTGCTTGTCATTGTCTGATAGAACCATGATAAATTGTGTTTATTGTGAAATATAACCGTTACTTGAATTTTTTTAGTATGAATTTCTTTCTTCTTTTTGACCAACCGAGAAAAGTTTTTTGATCATTATATTCATTAAGTTGTTTTATAATTTCTTTGGCTAATCGCCTGTTGCTTGTAATACTATGTATTTTATCTTCCGAGTCTATCAATTAATCCCAATACTCATTTCGTAAATCATCTAAATGTTGTTGTCCATAAAGAGTACCCATATCAATACTAAGTCCTACTAGACCAGCAACACTCAATGCAACACTTTCTTTAACTTCCCAATTCAAACTATCGAATTTCTGAGTTGGGCTTGATTTATACAAAAATGCCATTCCCTCCAACATGGATCGTTTTTCTTCTTCTGGCATAACATTATCCCAATGATTTCTAATCTGTTGTAATTGTGGAGTTTCTAAAAATCTTCCTGCATCACCAGTGTCATTATAAAACTCACTTGTGATTGCTTCTACTGAATTCCATTCACTTGCTTTTGATTCGCCTTGTTCAATAACAATTTCCCAATCAGCATGATTCATATTGATTGAAGCACCACTCATAATACTTTCTGCCTCTCTCAAACTACCTGCTGTCATATCCTCTGCAACTTCACCAGTATCTCGGTTTTTAATTATTACATGAAATTTACCATGTATGTTTTTATTTCCAGATTCCCATTCACTTGCTTTTGATTCCGATCTAAGAATCCGTTGAATTTCCCAATCATTTTGAAAGTCTTGTGAATTAAGTTTACCAACTTGTTCATCACTTAATCCATGCATTGATCTTAAATGATATGATATTAATTTTTTATTCATCACTGTATCATAATTAATTTGTTGTGAACATTTTGGACAAGTCCATATCAATCCATTTGTATCACTATCTGAAATTGGAACTTCACTTGCAATTGCTTCTACTTGTGTAAATTGATTCAATACATTCAATGTCTCATGTGGTTTAGCCAATTCTTCATCTTCTAAAAGATTTAGAACAGTGTCTAATTGGTTTATATAAGATTTTGTGATACGATCTTCTGTATCCCCAACTTCTCTTGAAATTGGTTTTGGTTGTTTACCTAATTTACCTAAATGTGATTCTACAGTTCCCTGTGAAATTTTAAATACATCTTCATAAATTTTAATTGGGTCTTCTCCCTTTTTGTTTAATTGGAATTTACCCATGTAAAAAGTATGAACGTTGATTATTTAAGTATTAAAAAGGCGTAAGTCCTAATATAGAACGTAATGGCTATTCGCCTGTTACGAGTCTAAGCCCGAATACATGAAATCATTCTATGGACTTACGCATCTATTTTTGCCGATTTTTTGAATCTGCATTGATATTATTACGCACTTGTGTTATAAAAAACTTTAGTTTTTTTAAATAAAATGAAATTATTACAACTAATACTTATCAACCTTATAATTTATAATATATTTTTATAAAAAAAATAAAGATTATGGGATTGACCTGCTGTAAAGTTTTCCTTCAAGTGCCATTTTATACATTTCTGCAACGTATGGATTTTCACTAGGTGTTTCAACACCAAGTTCCACCAATCTTGCATAAACTCTTACTACATATGCTAATGCACCCATGAAGGCAACTACAACACCCATATTAAACATCCAGTGATTTGGTACTGCGAAAATTTCTTCCACAAACCAAAAGTGCCACATTTCGTTTACGCCAATTGTAAACATTGTAGCCAAGTAACCTAAGATCGTCATTTTTAATCCAGTATTCATTGAATTATTTGGGCCTCTTAATATTGGTACTTTCCTATCGTAAATAGCTGCAGCTCCCCACCCAAGTGGCAAAGTTATAAAGTGTGAATATAACCACCAATGTGCTGGTGTGAATGCACTATCCCTGATTGATGTTTGATGCAAAGAACCATCGACAAAGTTGTCAACTTCTACTGAAGCTGCTGTTGAACCCATAGCAATCACTATGAGCCAAATTTTCTTTAGTCTTTGGATCTCAACTTCCTTTGGAATTAAAGCTGGCATTTGTGCCATAATATATAGTTATTGAACATTGCGTATAAGCATAATTCGTGCCTAGCAGTTTATATATAAAATCCAATGTTAATCATTGATGTTTATCGTTGATAACCAAACATTAATGCTGATAAAGTTATCCATGCACCGATAACTAAACTAATTCCTATAACATATATCTTTGACTGACTATCCATAAAAAATAATAGGTAATAAGACTAGTTAAGTCTTACCCTACCATTCAAATGGGTTTCCAACAATCTTTTTTATTACTTTGTCTACTTCTTCCTTGCTTCCAACAATTGTAATCACTGGAATACTTTTGTGTGAGTAACTGGTTGTATCAACTTTATGTGAACCAACTACAACTTCCACATCACTTTCTATTACAATCTTCATGATTACTTTTGTAGGTGGACAAATATTTTTTGTTCCTTTCATCATGGCTTGTCTTGCATCTTCATTTTTTGGTGATATGATACTGACTTGACATTTTTCAATTGTCCTACTTCCTTTGGTTACTTTTGCTCCAATAATTGATTGGTGTCTTGGAACTGTTTTGATCCAGTCATCTTGAATTTTTTTATGACTTGTACTTGATCTTATTTTTGATGGCTCACTAATTGCTTTAGTGATTTCCATATCCCATACATAGTTCATGGTACTTTTCCATTCACCAACTTTCATCCATGATACTGTAGGACTTCCCCATCCCTCCTTTCTTGCTCTGCCAATCTGTGTTCCGTCATATGGTCTGTTGTTATCCCATCTATCCCACATGATTTTATACTTGCCAGTATGTTGCCATTGTGTTGATTCGATAACATGGATTTTTCCTATGCTAACTGTTCCGTCAATCATGGTTATGACAGATCCTTCTCTTGTGACTTTGACAGAACTTGGAATCATGGATTTGACTTTCCATTCTGCTTCTCTTGCTATTTTTTCTTCTGTTGACATTTTTGACACACTACTTTCATCAACTTGAGTGCTTGATTCTATTGATTGATTCATGTATTATGTAGAGTATACCCTATATTTAATACTATGCCAAGATTTATAACATACTTCCAAATGGAAAAAATGAACTTCCAAACGAAAAAAATAGACTTCCAAAAAAAGAAGGTATGGATAGTATCTTTACTATGGATACAATCAATAATCTATGCTACTGGACAAGCTGACCAACCACAATCGTGACAACTGTCACAACCACCCATTTTAATCAAGTTTTTAGATTTACATTCTGGACATTCTTCAAAATTTCCTGCCATTCATATCATTGGTTATTTTATGTATATTAGTATGATTTATATTGAAGTATACCTTAGAGTAAATATGACTCGGAGGTCACGTATCTTCATTGAACCTTGTCTGGTTGCAACTGGACTTGAAAAACTTGAAGAATAGGCGACTCTGGTAAAAGCCAGTGTAGCGTAACGTATCTACACCCAAGCCACCTAAAGGTTGTGAAAAATAGAAACGTGGAATTGCAATGAAGCGTGAAAGTTTTAACAACCCATAAAGTGGCTAACACTCAAAAGGTGTTAGTCGAAATAAGGTGCAGTGGTAGATTGGCGAAGGGAGCAATCGCACCGAGTTGAAATATTTAACTCATTATTAGTATAATTTCCGATAATTTGGTTCTTTGTGGTTTCTTCTTTGAAGTATTTTCTTCAGGTTTTCTGTTCCAAAAAGTCAACGCCAACCTCCACCTGTGCCGACCCAATTATATCCTTGTCGAACTTCAAGTGCCTTTGTTGAATATATCATTGCCATTAGAGAATCCTTTGGATGGTTGAATTGTTTTCTTGCCCTTTGTCTGCCATCTGGCTTGTCCTCGTCAATCTTATCCGTTAAGTCTTTTCTTGTTAAGTTTGTAAGATCAGAATAAATAAAGTCAATCTTTTGTTTGCTGTAAGGTTCTGCTGGAAACATTAACTTGTGTTTTCTCTTGTCCATATTGTATCTGTCATCTGGATCATCAACCATGATTCCCATTAAATCAATAAATTCCTGTATTGCTGTTGTCTTGTCTATCTTAAGATGTTCTCGAATTTCCCCATGCTCGTCTATCTTTTTGTTGAATTGTAATACGTTCTTTGTTTCATCCCCGATACTTCTGCAACCGAAAAAGTTGGAACTTCCAACTCCATTAAACGGATGTCCAGTAATTCTGTCAGTTCCTCCGTCTTGAATCTGCTGAACCTGTATTGCTCCGTAGCCCAGATCGCCAACCCCGATATCACACTGACACTCGTTGAAAAGTTCTGCAATATACTTTGCCTGATCAAGTTGGTTTTCTGCTGGTCTTGGCTCCAAGTGAACAAGTTGGTATCTGCTAATCTTGTCTTGTGTAAGTGTTTCTGGTTGCAAAATCCATTCTATCATAATACTGATTACTGTTTGTGATGGGTTTCCACTTCCAAAGTCCACACCCATTGTTATTGTTACTTCCTTTCCAAATTGATCCTTGATATCTGCAATTTCCCACGTATCCATTATCTTCAGTCCTTCATTGCCATAAAACAAATTGTCGATCATTTCTCTTGTAATTGGTCTGCGTTCTGCATGGTAAAATCCACCCATTACGTGGCTTGTAAAAAGATGTGGACTCATCTTTTGTCTCTTGGCTTCTATTGCATATTTTTTGTCTATGTTATACATTTTTGGATTTGTTGCATCTGCTGTACTTAATGGAATATGTGGAATAATTGTTTGAGGTACATGAAATCCATGCCAATCCCTGCTCTTTTGTGGCTCGTTTGCCTTCCATCTTCCTGACATTATACCCATTAGTCTATCATCTGCAATCAATCCCCATTTGGTCTTTTCTGTATCTTCATCTTTAATTTCTCCAAATATCAGATCATTTCTCCAACCTTGACCCTGAAATACAACTCCTGCCGAGTCTACATAATCTTCACTGTTGTCAAATACCCATTGTCTTTGATCCGTATCACGCCATAATTGCTCATATGGAGATCCACTTTCTCCACCGACTCCAAGTACGCTTACTTTTCCCTGAGTAATTGTCATCACGAGAGGGATACGGTCAAAGTACTGCATATCCTGATATTGTGCTTCGTCAAGCATAATATGTGCTGCTGATTTTCCCTCTACATGATGATATTGACCATGATCTGTTGTAATATAAATTGTACTGTTATTCTTTAATGAAATTTCTCCTACGTTACCTAGTCTATTTCTTGGAAATTTCTTTAGAACATCTGAACCGTCAAATGTACCAATTTGTAATTTTTGTCTTGAAAATCCAGCTTTGTTAATGTCATCGTATGTTACATAAACTAATTGTGTATTTCTTTTAGTCGTTGCTTCAAACGCAAGTACATCTGTAGTATAAGTGGACTTAAAAATCTGTCTGCCACCAAGTATAAATTTGTTATTAAAATTGTCATTGTATATATCTCTCCACGGTGGCATTATAACTCTTTTTTTGCCCTCTGCCTTTGGTCTTATTTCCCTTATCCAATCTAAAATATCCACAGGCAATTTTGGAAGTTCCTCTCGATTTGCAAGATCCTTCTTGAAATATCTGTCAGGTATTCCCCAAACTTCGGGCATATCATGGTATATAAACATTAGTTATTAAGTATTACTTGGGTTAAATAAAAAAATAAAAAATGGTGTATGGACTAGAGTCCTAATACATCAACCATAACTTTCAATTGATCCATTGCTACTGCGTACCAACTGTTAGCTAATTGTTTCCATTGATCTCTGTCATTAGTCAGTGTTACAACTTGTTGTTCAAGTAACACAATTTTTGCATTTGATTCTTGTAGACTTTGATCATATCCTGTTGTTGATTGTCTCAAATCAGAATTCATCTCCTCTAGAACTGCAATTGAGGTATGTGCTGTAACGTTTGCATTTGTTAGTTCCACAATTTGTGATTCCAACTCTGCATTCAACGTTGTGTCACTTTGCAGTGATTCGATTGTTGCAAGTTGTGTTGCTGTTGTATTTCCTAATGAAACTATTTGTGCATTAAGTTCGTCTTTCTCTTGTTGTAGAGATAAAACAGTCTGCTCCAATGTTGTAATTGATGTTGCTGTCGTGTTAAGGCTTCCAATCTGTGTAGTTAGTGATTGTACTTGGTTGTTATGATTATCTATTGCAACTTTTTGATCTGCAAGTTTTGTAATAGAGTCATTGAACTTTGCTGTTACTTCTGCAAGTTGTGTTTGCAAAGTAACAATATCGACATTGCCTTCATATTCTGCTACATCGAATATTGCATCATCTGATATTGATTCAAATGTTCCAAGTGTTACGTCACTTGTTGCACCAAAGTCAACTTGTTCCTCGACTATTGGTTCTGGAGTTGGTTCTACAACTACAGGTGCTACATAGACAGGTGCTGGTGGTGGAGCAACGTATGGTTTAACAATTTCAATTGTACTTTGTTGCATACCGTTTAGATCAGATATGTAATACATACCTTCAGTAAAACAAGTGGTTCCACAGTTTACAACTGGAAATTCCAATGCGATTGCATCGTTTACAGGAACTGTTCCCTCAAACCAACCGTGACTTACAAAGTTGATTGTGTTTTCACCATTGTTGTGTATAGTTATTGAACCACCTTCTTCAACTGTTATGTTGAATGGGTATTCATCAACTTCAACATGACTGGTTCCATCTCCTTCAATTGCGTAAGCATTTCCCATGCTTATTGTTGCAATCAAGGTCATGACCATTAATGCTGTGATTGTTTTCATCATTGAAGTGTAATTTGCATTACATAATATAAACCTAAGCGTTTGGGTATTGATAAATATAAAAACAATAAGATAGGCAATAATTTGCCCTCTTATTCAGAGCCGTAACTTTTGACGGTTGCCAAGTTGTGTCATGACCTTCACACCTTTTTTTTGTATTTCTTTTCGCAGGGATTGTATGGTCTTGTACGGCAGTATTCGAGACACATGATCATCATGCGATTTACACGGTATACTGCAACCAAACTGCACTCCAGTTGGTCTGAACTACAATAATACAATATACTTTGGGTAATATAAACCTAAACGTTTACATATTTTTCCAGAAAACACGTAAGATGCATATAATATCTTCCTCTTGCACTTTCAAAAAGACAAACATATTCTTCAGGTTCCTTACTGTAAAACATTTGTTTGCACTTGTCACATTTCATTTTTCAGATTGTTGAGATAATTTACAATATTGAGATTTTGTTGCAGTGCTTTCTTGATATGTTCATGTTCCTCCTCAATTTTCTTCATTGCCTTTATTGCATATTCTCTCTTTGGTTTTTGTGGAAGATATTGGTTTTGATCATGTGTACCCCACTTAGAACCTTTCTTTGACCATCTTCTAATCATGTCTCTGCTATGCATTGTAGCATCATCTATAATATCATCAATTCTATCTTCTGGAAGATCTTTATAATTATTTTTACTTGGATCATAGAAATCAGAAAAATCATCTGTAACTAAAGAATCATCAATACTGCCTTTATATCCTATTTGAAAACCCAATATTTCCTTATCTAAATCAGTTTCAGCTCCATCTTCTTCTTTGTCTATTATATTTGAATAATAGTTTTCCATATGATCATTATATTCTTGTCTTTTCTGTTTTTGTTTCTCAATATGTTCAATTCTTTTATCTATATCATATCTGTGAATATATCTACTTGTACTGTCATATCCATTATCATAATAACCATCAATATCATATTCGTCAATTGATTGTTCTCCACTTTCTTTAAAGTCTTGGAGTGCATTTATGGTAGAATCCATACTCTTTATATCTCGTTTATTACGATCGACAGACCAATCTTCATCAAGCCATTCGTTTAACTTGTTTTCCTTGTCATCATTCCAGTTTTCTGGCTCCCATTTTCCATCTCCTCCACGTTTACGTGTTAGCCACCCCTTTCTAGCACCGTCACTTGTGCCTTCCTCATACGCAATGGCTAAAATATCACTGTAGATCTTTAGTGGATCTTCCATGAATTATACTACGAAAAACTCTATTTAAGCATTAATAACTATAATATCCACCATAAACAAAACCAAAATCAGAATCATGTAACTCATCACCCACTTCATATGGTTTTCCACCGTCATCTCCTGTGTAAGTTGTCCAATCAAATTTTGCTATAAACGTGGTATTTTTATCATTCATTGAACGAATATAATCTTCTGCATCCATTGCTTCTACAAATACCTGATTCACATGGACAATATTACCCCATGATTCTGCCATAGTTCCTGAATAACCTCTATTACCATATGAATAACCTCTTTCCTCTATTGTTCTTTCTGCCATTGACTGAACTGAACTAAATGTATGATTCCTACCATAAACTCTTTCGAAATCTTCATTAGCACCCATATATTACATAAATAATATAACTATATTTAAACATTAATAGCCGTCAGTATAAAGTTAAGTGTTTTTCTTTTTCTTAATTGTGCTACCATGTCACTTGTTATCTGTTGATTCCAATTCATATATTATTGTAGAATTACTAGTATTTTAATTCATACTCTTTGTCCACAATTTCTGCAAAGATTCACACTTACTTCGAAACCATCCTCATCCAACTCATATTCCTCATCTATTGGGAATTCGACATGATCGCATGGAAGTCTTGAGACTCTTTCCTCAAGTGCTTCTATTCTTTGAAGCATTTCCCTGTAAAGATTTCTGTAAGGATCTTCTTCTTGTTCTGGATTCATACTCATGTTGTTACTCCATGCAGTTGTTGTAATTTAAGTGTAACTGCCCAGATATGTTTGCACTTTAGATTTCTGTAAACATGATCCTCACATTCACAGGTTTCCTCAACATAGTTGACATGGTATGGTCTGTTGCCATGCACAACTGCATTGGGAGATAAAAGTAAAACGACTTGTTTGTCCTCAATTAGTTTGAAGGCTTTTTCAAGTCTTGGGATTGTTTGGTTATACATCAGTAAACCTCACTTGATGGCATGGAATTCCAATCTTTCTCCATCGGTCAACGACTTTTTGTCTGTCGTCAAATGCTACCTTTGGATCAAATCCTGCTTCTCTGATTTTTCCTAAGAGTTCTTCCTTGACATCATCATCTCCTCTAAAGTCTCCATCTGCTCTAAGGAATAATGCACTATGCTTGATTCCAAAGTTTGCAAGTTGTTGTTCAGTGACTTTTCTATGTCTCTCGTTTCTTGCAGAAGTAATAATTACTCTGTGTCCACTTTCGATAAGAGATTTTATTACACCAGTAACATCTTCCTGTTCAACATCATTTTCAAGGATTACTTTGTCATCCAAGAATATGTTCCAATTTAGTTTTTTGCCTTTCTTTGCACCTGCTTTTGCAAGTGCATGGCGTTTTTTAATGTCGACTATGGTTCCGTCAACATCACAAATTACATCAAATTTATCTTGTTTCATATATACTATGGATAATATACCCTATATAATAGTATCGGATACTTCGGATTCCATCAAGTCATTGTCCATATATGACTCTAAAAAGTCTATTTTCTCTATTGTGAATAATTCCCTGCACTTTGTTAGAATGACATCTTTTGAAGTCAGCAAGTAACTAATATCTTCCTGACATTCCATGTTGTCAATACAGTTTTTTAAAAATACTAACATTCCTAGATATGTGTAGAAACTACTCGATGATCCGTCATTTAGAGGATCCATATCATATTTGATCTATACTTTTATTTATCAGTTTCCAATATTTCTCCAATTAGTTCCTGACAACCCATTAAATGTCTTATCTTATCCCTGTTCTTTGACTCTATTCCAGATTCAAACATTGGTTCTTCCTCAACAATCTTTACAAGTTGTTCCAAGACTTCCATTGTATGTACCAAATCCATTTCGGTAATCCTTTCCATAAATTTCATATCATTCACTTTTTTAATAAAGTTTACTAAAATTTATCTGACATAAATTCTTTTCCATAGTTTTTTTCCAGCAAATGTTCCGTTAGATTGCATGGTATTCCAGTCAAGTTGTCAAAGAAAACATATGCCACATATCTTCCAAACTTTCCCTTTTTGAATACCTGTATCATGACTTCCTTTCCAAGTATCATACTTCTTACATAATCCCTAACCATAATTCCTTCAGGCTTTGACTTTCCTCGAACTTCTGGTGTGTTAATTCCTGCAAGTCTTATCTTTTCTTTTACAGTAATTGAAAATCCCAAGTCCACTTCAAACGTAAACGTATCGCCATCATATACATCTACAATCTTTGCTTTATATTCATACATAATCTTGATGGAACCTTCTTGCTTCATGTTCTTCCCTAGTTGAACCTTGATAGTCAACTCCACATACTTCACATATTGTTTTAACCACAACTTCTTCCACTTTATCTTCCACTTTATCTTCCACTTTATCTTCTAAAAATTCTATCACTCTTGGTTCATTTTTTTCCACAACTTTGTTTAATGGTTTATTTTCCAATTCAACCAAAGGAGTAAAATCATTTCCTTCAATTGAGAGTGGCTTCAATTCTTTTGGATTTCCCTTAAACATACATATTATATTCTGATGATTCTTTCCTACCTTTCTACCACTTATAAAACTACCACTAGTTCTTATTGGCAATGTTCCTATCTGATTTAGATAAATCATTTCATTATAATGCACCAGTCCACATTCTTCAAACGCATTAATGGTTTCTCTCACAAAGTTCTTGTAGAATCCATTCTTATCCCTAATTTCTGAAACAACAAATACTGCAAATGCATTGTCTTTTAACTTTGAACAAGCATTTTTTATTATTGATTTATATTTTATTAAAAATGCATCATAATCCATATTTGACAAATCGTTTGGATTTTTACAATATTTCTCCAAATCATGATATGGTGGGCAACTGAATATCATGTCAACTTTTCCGTCAACATATTGTAATAATTTTTCACTGTCATCACATATCCAATTTGGTTTAGATACTGGGAATTGTAATGTATCTAAATTCTTATTGTTTGCATCTATTTGCTCTTGTCTTATGTCAAATCCTGTGTATCTATAACCCAACTGACTTGCAACTATTCCACGTACACTTCCACCAGTAAATGGATCCAATATAATTCCACCCCTATCACAAAACCACTTATACATTAATTCCGTCAACACAGGATCAAATATGCTTACAGTTGCATTCTTTGTTGGATCGGCTAAATTTTTATTATATTTTTTCCAACTTGGTCTTGTTTCTGCACTAGGTAAAAATTTTACATCTCTACCTTCATCACTTACTATACCAAAATCCTTCCACTCTTTCTTCCGTTCTATCCAATAACCTTGTTTTGAATCCAACACACTAAATGGTGGAACTCCAAATTTATCACTTAATACTCCCATATCAATTCAACCTATCCTGATGGAATTGTCTAGCTTCATGTTCTTCTTTTGTAGATCCACGATAATCAACTCCACATATTTCACATATAGTTGTTTCGGGTTTTTCAATTTTAACTTCTTCAATAACATCTTCTTGAGTAACCTGTGATTCATATATTGGGTTATTTCTTTCAATTTTTTCTATACTCAATTCATTTAATGGCTTGAATGCATTAAGATCCATGTCCATTTCTTGGCAAAGTTTAGGATCTCCTTTATAAAAAACAAGTATGTTTTGATGAACCTTACCAATTTTACGATAAGGCTCAAATTGTTTTGATACCCTTACTGGCAAACTTCCAATTACGGTATACAATATTATGTCATTATAATATCCAACTCCTGTGTCCAAAAATGCTTGTATTGTGTCGCCTACAAAATTCTTATAAAATCCATTCTTATCCCTAATTTCGCCTACAACAAATACGGCAAACCTGTTATTTTTTAACATACTTATAGATTGTTTTATTATTTCTCTATATTTTACTAAGAACATATTGTAATCCATATTTGATAGATCTTTTTGATCATTACTATATTTCTCCAAATCATGATATGGTGGGCAACTGAATATCATGTCATACTGACCACCAACATTTGAGATATTCACACTATCCCCACAAATCCATCTTGGTTCTATTGGCAAATCAATTTTAAGTTTTGGTATGTTTTCGTAATTTGCTTCTATCTGTTCTTTTCTTAAATCTACTCCTGTATAATCATATCCGAATACACTTGCAACTATTCCTCTTACACTTCCACCAGCAAACGGATCAAGTATTTTTCCTTTTGGTGTACAAAACCACTTGTAAGAAAGTTCACATAATACTGGGTCAAATATACTAACATCGGTATTTGTTACAGCACCCATATTATTTTTTTCAAACCATTCCTTTGTATTGAATGATCTTGCATCCCTTCCAAGTTCACTTTCTATTCCTATTGTTTTCCATTCTTTCTTACGATCTTGCCAATAACCTTGTTTTGCATCTAAAATGCTAAATGGTGGAACTCCAAACCTTTCTTCAAGTATTCCACCCTTTTTCACAACCATTACGTATAATCTAATATTGTGATACTTATATTGTTATCTATAAATTGTATGCTCACTCAACATACTCTTAATACTAAACTAATCCGTTGTTAAAATGATCGAGTTCCTGATACAATTTGTCAGCTTTATCTAACCTTCCAGTTAAATGATAATGTATATCGGCTAACATTCTTAGATCATGATCCGTTAGTTTTGTTTTGAATATGTCATATGAGTTATACATAATCATGTCCAAGTCATCAACGTGTGAAATCATGTCAATCATTTTTTGTTTTGTTTCTTCATAATCTGACATGATATACAATGGTAACATTCTTATTTAATGGTTTCTAACACACAGTGGTTTTCGCAATTATCATGTCAACACATTTTGGCTTTTCAACTTCAGGCATAAGTATAATTATAATTGCTATTAAAAAAGTGGAAAGTATTATGAGCTTGTACTCATAAAGTCTTTTCAATAATGACATTGGCATTCGCAAAAGGTATAGTCAAACTCTATCTTGCATGATCCTGCATCACACAACTTTGGTCTTTTCCCATCAATGCCTTCTATGCCATTATCCTTTACGCAATGTGAACAAACCTTTCCCCTGACCATGTGATAGTTATGTAAACTAAGGTATTATGCTTTTTTTAGACATATTGGACAATGTTCTGCACAACTGTCTTTTAGATGTTTACAACTCTGTTCATAGCACTCATCACACCAGTTCTTGTAATCATAAGTAGTAACCACTATATTCAATAAACATCCAACTTATTATATTTTATTGTTCTGCTGTCATAAAATCCCAGATAGTGGCAATGCATACAGTTTCCATGATTCCAACAGTGTTTTCCTGTGCAACCTGTAGACTTTATGGTTTTCTTACAATTCTTACATCTTACCATGTCTAATATGCCTTAAGCCATCTGTTCTCGCCTTTGTTGTTTCTTGACTTTAACCTGAATAATTCATTACAACATGGACATCTAGATGATTTTATCTTCATAAACACTTTGCACTCACTGCAATATTTTTGCCCACTTTCATATCTTTTTACTTTGGGAGAATTAGGCAATCCCTTGCATGATCCTTTGCAACTCAATCTATACAACCAATTCCGTTACAAATCTCACATTTTATCTTCAGTCTAACGCCTGTTGAAAAATCAGCATTATAACCTCTTGAATAACATTTCTTACAACTTTTCATATTGAATTGTTTAACTATGTAAATATAACTTTTACTTTGATATTTTTACAGATTGTGAATCTACTGTATACGGATTGCAAGTTCCTATCATATATTTTATTGACTTTACCATTGCATCATTATTCTTCAAGTTTCCACTTAGCAATGGAATTACTATTTCATCCCAGCAATTGTCACAAACGTTTCCACTAAAGTAAGTATTATCATCTCGATCTTTCCATTTACAAGTTATGAATCCACTTCCATAACCTGATTTATCAGAGTCACATATTGGACACAATTCATTGCGTTTAGTATCTTTTACCCAATCTGTCATGTCAATATCATGTAATGTGGATTATAAATACTTTAACAAATGTTGAGTTTTGTTGCACACTTGTAATGATACCACTTGTGATTCTTTGTTCTTCTACTTGCAATCTTTTCCCCTGCCTTTATTTCCTTTTCACAGTTCTTGCATATTGCCGATCCCTTTCTTGTTATCATTGCCTGACTTAGAATTGTAATGTTTGTGTTTGGACTTGTGATCATATTGAATTGTCTTGCATTGATTATTTATTCGTTATCGTGGTATCTCTTGAAGTGTCTTTCTGCATCAACAACAATGTCCACAAAATCCCCTTTCATGACATAATCACAATCCTGTGCTGGACATTCGACTTGCATGGATTCCGTCAATGCATCTTCCAACATACCTTGAAATTCCCTATCCCTGTTGAACTTTACAATTTTTTCGGCACATTGGTACATATGGATTGATCCACTTTCACAGTATTCTCCACAATACCAGCACTTCATATTACGTTATTATGTATTGTAATAAAAAAGTATTTCGGAACCTATGCTCCAATATAATGGTAATAACCCCTGCTTGTTACAGTAAATGTTTTGCCATTGATTCCTATTTTTGATTTCACGGCTCCACCTACAAAGTAACAAATTGCTTTCATCATTTTGTCGGCTTCATCTTCGTCATCAGTAACAAATGGTATTGTTGGTAGTTTGTAGTTTTCCTTGTTTGCTACTTTGTTGAATAGTTGTTCTTGTTTCATAACTATACTCTAGATAATACACTTAATAAACCTATTGATTAAATAAAAAAAGGGAAATTATTCCCAAGTTGTGTAGTTTTCTACAGTTTCTGGATAAATGGATATTACACCATCATTAGACCGTTTTTCATTTGCAATTACATCTTCAATCCATCTGATAGGAGGATCAAAAGTCAATCTTTTGACTGCAAATGATGATATGTCATCCTCATGTATTGAGAAAAACACATCTGATCTTCCACCTGTTCCTTCTACATTGTTTCCACTAGCATCTCTGTCAGGGAATGTTTTGATTTCTTCAATGTATTTTATTCTAACATTGAATTGATCTTTGAACATTCCTTCGAACTCTTTGATCTTAGATTCCCCAACTATTGTAGATCCCCAAACACATACTTGCGTGAATGGTTTCTCTTGCTGTGTTCTTTCAATTGTTGTTGTTTCACTCATAGTATACCCCACATAATACATTTAATAAGTGTATTGATTAGTCAGATTCGGTTTTGTCTAATCTTAACTCAACAAATACTGGTAAGAATAATGACTTGCTGTCAGCACCTTTTCTTGAGATTACACCGTTACATTTTACTGTAATGATAGTTCCGATTAATTCTTCTTGTCTAGCCCAAATATCTTTTCTGGTTGCATCGTCTAATCCAGTTCCAACGTTTGTCTTGATTGAACCGTCTTTGTTCTCAACTTGGATTGCTCCAGTCATTCCACTTGCCTTTCCAGTTCCTTCTGCAAATCCAGTTATCTTTAAGTCCATTTCGATTACTTCCTTCATCTTGACACATTGTTTGGATCTTTTATCTTCCCAATGGTGGTCATTGTTCTTTAAGATAATACCTTCTTCGCCTTTTGCTAACTGTTCTTTGAATAATTGCTGTGCTTCTTCCAAGTTTGCAATTTCGAATGTTTCTACAACTCTAAATAATTGTGTTCCTGATTCAACATCAAATAATTTTGGAATTGCTCTTAATCTTGCTAATCTTTCGACTCCAGTTCGTTTATCGATACCTTTGTCAAAGTCACAAACATCAATTAAATCCCATGCTGTGAATACTACTCTTGATACTTCCTCATCACTTACAGTCTCAACTACGGTCTTGTTTAAGATACCATTGCCAGTTTTTCGGTCTAATAATTTGCCTTCACTGTCAACTACTGTTAATTCTCCGTCAATTACAATATTATCAACACTTGATAAAGCTGCTTCAAAGTGCTTGTCCAACTTTGTCATTGTGTTTCCATTTCTGCTGAAAACCACGACTCTGCCGTCACGTTTTACTATAACTCCTCTCATTCCATCCATCTTGGTTTGTGCGAAACATGGGAATTGTATTCTGCCAATTTCCTTGTTTGGGCTTACCAACATTACTGGTATTTTGACTTGTGCGTTGCTTTTAGACATATATTATCTAAGGTATATGTTCTATAAGAATGTATCTAATCTAGGGTATACGTTTGAATTTTGACTTGTGTTCTATCTGATTGCAATGTGGACATTGCATACGACTTGAATATTTCTTGCCTTTTGACGTACCTTTCTTTATCTTCAATATTCTGTCATATGCCTCACTCATTGAAATATTTCCACTTCTTAATCTTTTCTTCATGTTTTCATCTGCTTTTTCTATCAAGGTCATTCCCTTTACTACTGTATTTCTGTTCAATCCAATTATCTTTCCAACTAACACACTTGCACTTCCACCTGCTTTTTTACTATGTGTATTAAGAAAATTATCTGTACTATTGGTTGTCTTGTATACATGGCTTGTAGTTCCACCCTTTCTTCCATGACCATATTTTCTAAAACTTGTTTCTATCTCAATATGTCCTTTAACATTTAATTCCTTGCATAATCTGTTGACACTTGCAGTTGTATATACAATATCTCTTGCAATATCTCTTGCAGTATTATTTCCACGTTTGATTGAATTTAAAATATCTATTTCTGCATCATAGTTCTTTGTCTTGGTTTCTGCCTTTTTTGTCTTATACATTCCATACATTGCTTCTATTCTTTGAAATTTGTTTAACTGCCTTCTCATAACATTTGACTCTACTACATAATTCCACTCATCTTTCTTGTTGTCAAATTCTTTTATTACATATTTTACCTTTTTTCCTCTTTGTGTAAGTAGATCAAACCTAGTATGTCCATCTAAAATTACCATGTCCTTGTTTACAATTATTGGTTCCATTTGCCCACGTTCAATAAGTTTCATGTCCAATGCACTGCATTCATCTTCTGTTGGTCTTGGTATTGCCTTAAAATATTTGTCATTTATTCTAAAGTCATCATATACGCCTTCCATCTTATTATCAATCTTCATATCCTATTTAATCGTTATCTTCTAAACTTTTCAAATAATCTTCTAAAGGCATACTTTCTAACTATTGCAACTATCATATACCATACTCCTATCTGCAACATTCCAACAAAATCACTATTGGATATTTCGGTTGCATAAAATGGCAGTATTATAAAATTCAATCCTGTGCTTATTATATAACCAATTATTATATCAACTACTGTTTCCAACATTGATTTTTTCTTTGAGTCTTTCATGTCTTTAGAAAAAATTAGATTGCAACTAATCTAGCCTTTTTAGTGACAACTACCATTGAGATAATTGCAACTGCTAGTATCATCATTGCGATTGTACCAAACTCTGGAATTACATATGTTCCAATTATTTCTATACTACCTGCTTCTGCCACAAATGGTATAGTTATTGTTCGGTCTAGATCTGTTGCAACTTCGGTGTATTCGGTTTCATAACCGTCTACAAGTACAAAGAATACTTCATCAACCCCATCAATAGTTGAGTCAATGACATCTCTTGGAAGCGTAAGGACTATTTCTCCACCGTCTGTATTTATCAAGTCCAATGTGATTGATAATGCTTCTGGATCGTTGTATATTGAATCTACTTCTCCACCAGATATTTCATATGTAATATCTGAAAGTGATGGTTGTGGTTCTTCGGTATATTCTAACAAAGTTCCATATCCAAATGTTGTAGATGTTTCAAATCCCTGACTTGTTGAAGTTATTGTGTATGTACCAGCATTTCCATATAATGCTCCACCAACAGTAATTGCTGTTGAATAATTTCCTTCCAAGTCTGTTTCGACTTGTGCTACTGTGATCAAGTTGCCGTTAGGTGCTGTGACCATTAAAATTATTGGAGTTATCGTGCTGTGTCCACTTACTTCAATTGTTTCTACTCCCTGATAATCAGGTTTGTCTGTTGCAACAGAAATGCTTTCCTTCTCTACTTGGATTTGACTTTGGGCTTCTTGAAATTCCAAAGTATATTCCATTCTAGGAGTTTCAGCACTTATTCCACCAATACCTCCCACAATAATAATTGCAGTCAGTATCGTTAGTAATACTTTCATTACAAGAATAAAAAATAAAGATTATAAAAACCTTTGTCACTGTGGTTTTATCATATCCATAACTTGTGAAAGATTGATTCGTTCAAATCCTTCCAATTTATGTTCAAAGTCTCCAACTTTATTCCACATATCCATGTCTAAAATCATGGAAATTTCTCCACGTAATTGATGACTTTTTACTTCCTCTACTGCTCTAATAATTCCTACACCACCTTGCATCATTGTTCTTTTTTGTTCACCAGTTGCAGAAAAAGAAATTACTACAAACTCGGTGTTTTTTACCTTGTTTAGTTGTTTCATTGTTGTTTTGTTCATATCTATACTCTAGAGTATACCCTTAATAAACATATGTAAAATAAAAAATAAAAGAAAAAAGGGTTTATCCCTATTCGTTTCGCATTGAATTTTGAACAAAAGCATTTTCCTCAATCATTTCTTGTGCGATTGGTTCTGCTATTGCTTCTTCAAGTGCTTTGTGTTCAACAGTTGCATATCTAAAGTTGTTGTTCAAGTATTCATGATACTTTCCAAGTAACTCACTTTGATAATGTATCTTGCCATCTGCTCCAAATCTAGCATCATTTTCTGCTTGGATTTGTTCTAGAGTTTTTCCGTCATACAATATTTCACAACCATGTTGTGCCTTGTGTGTATTTGGGAAAGCATTGCTATCACAGATTGCTGACATATCTACTGCTTTACTTGTACTTGTGTACTTGTCAAACTCTACTGCTTGAATACCTTCATACTCTACAAGTAGACTAAATTGATAGTCATCTGTACCTGTAGGCATATTGCTGTATCCTTCACCGACTACTTTGAGTAGTTTGTGTTGAGCTCGGCATTCCTCTATTGCCATTACGATTTCTCCAAGTTCTCCGTCATATTTTATATTATTGACTGACCACAAGTTGAAATCTGAAATCTCAAACTCTCTTGCTTCTTGGAATGGTGCTGTTTGTCGATCCATTCCTTGTTTACAAGTGTTGAGTTCTTTCAACAAATTCATGTATACACTATCTGTTGCAGTTGCAATACCTCTTGCGAGTTTGTTTTCTATCTCTAGAATTACTAACTCGTTAGGTGTTAGTTTTGCTTTTTCTTCTGCAATTTCGGCTAAGGCTTCCTCATTGAGTCTATCAATCTCTTGTTGATAACGTTCTGCTGAGATTAAGTCTCTAATCTCTTGCATACTTTCGAATGTAGGCTCTGGAATCATTCCTTGCCAAACACAATGAAACTCTACTGACAATTCATCAAAAGTACAAGTTGATCCGTGTGAATCAAATGGTATTTCAACTGTTGCTGTTTCTGCATATACGGCTCCAGTCATACCAATTGTAATTAGTGCAACTATCGCCATTATGTGTTGTTTCGTCATTACGAACTATTGGTTTAATTACGTCTTATAACTGTTACGTAGGTTATATTCTAAGCATCATACCTAATGCCAAATCATCATCTATTGTAACAAGTTCGTTAATTGTTTCAGTTCCAATTATCTCTATCTGTCTTGATTCTTTTGCATATGGAATTGTCAAAGTCCTTTGGTTGTCCTCTATGGTTTCTGTAAACTTGCATTCCTCCCCATCAATTAGCAAATAGAAAATATCGTCTTGTTCTTCGTGTTTGCTGTCAATTATTTTTCTTGGCAGTATTGCCTTCAATGATCCATTGTCTGTTGCCGTGATATTTATTATTAACGAAGTTGTATTTGTGTCACTTGTAAAACTATTTACACTGCCTGATGTTATTTCATACTCTATCTGCAAACTTTGTTCTTCTGTTGTTATTTCCCCATTACCAGATACTATTAGCATCATTAATGGAACTAGAAATGTTTTCACAATAATATTTGTTTATTGTTACTTATTAAAATTTAGTCTAAGAGGGCTACCGTTATTTCCTGTGAGGTACTCTTTGGTAATCCCTGACGACTAGTTAATGATTATTATTTTATAATATAAAGTTATGCTGATAAAAAATCGCTTTGGAAGTTCAGGGTAATCTGGGGTTTCCTATACGAGTATTGTTGGTTCATTATGAATGAATTTCACTTCTTTACCGACTATTGGTGCTAGTTCTTTGATAAAGTTTCTGTGAACCATCATTCTTTTTCTGTTGTGTTCTCTTAGACTCATCAAAAATTCTGATGAACCTGAAGAAGCAATTTCCTCGTCAATCTTGATCATTGAACGCATTATTTTTGCTTCTTTTTTTTGGTGGTTTTCGATTACTTGCATAATCATTTCACTTTGTTTCATACTATACCTTAGATAATACACTATATATATCTATCTCATCATTCTATTAAAATCGCTTATTCCCATTGCCCTACAATGATGACAGTCACAACCAGAACCAATTGTATCATCATGAAAACATTTTAAACAATGAGTATCATTATCCCTTCGCCATACCCAATGTGGTGTTGTGTTGTTCTTTTGTTCATTTATGCATGGTGTAAATTCCAATGTTGGATCCAATGGCATTATTTTCCTACTATGGCAATTCACATTGTTTTTCATCATCCATGTATTTTGACATGAGTGATGTCCATGTTTTTTGTGAATATGTTCTACAACTTTTTTTTCTGTATCACATGATTCTCCACATTCTATACAAGTTGGTTTCATAATATACTCTACAGTATATACTTAATAAATGTACCTTTTGAGAGTCAGCTCAAGTGTTGGTATGATTATTACAAAAGACTTTGTTAAAAAGTTATCTATTCAACGAGAAAATAGGGTTTTATCCCTTCGCCATGTCGCCACAACGATTTCTCATCGGAATTGGTTTTGCTAGAACCTCTAGAAATTCTAACTAGGTTATTCAATCCTTAACCTGTAATGTAATCTACGTTATATAAATATTGTGAATCTATCTGCATTTTGGATATTTTGCAAAACTTTCCAATTCACAGTAGTCAAACGTGGATATTCTTTTCTCCAAGTAAACATGAGTAGGATCATAATCAGGATCAATGAATGGACTTAATGCCTTCAAATGATATTCATTGGAAGCTTTAGGATTGCTAAATCTTTCTGAACTAAAGTTTGCATCAGGATTGTATTCCCACGGTTGATATATTGGATGACCACTTAGATCATATTCCTCTATCGGGTGTTCATCATAATCATATTCTGCAAATGCATAATTCATACCTGATATTATTACTAATGCTAGTATTACTGGTACTATTTTATTCATAAAAATTATATTATTATTGGTAATATAAAGTTAAAGTTCTTTGCATTCTATTGGTTATTCTGATTCTTTTTCTTTTTGTCTTTTTCAGTTTGTATTTTTGCTAGTTCCAGTTCTTCATTGGTATGTTTGAATTTTTTCAACTTGATACCTCATAACTCTACATTACAATTCTTGCAGTTAATATTTCCAAAATGATTATCCTCTCCACAATTTTCACAAGTTAGTCGCTTCGTCATAATACTTCTATGCTCACTATTTCATCAAATTCGTCATAATCAACCATTACTATTCTTGCCTCTAATTCTTCCGTTCTTGCTACAGGATTATCGCTTACAGTTAATAGTATTGGATCTACTTCCTCAAATCCTTTTTCTGGTGTTGGGTTTCCTTCAAGTGATTCTCTGGCTTGTTGAAGTTCTGACAAGTCATAACCTCCACCTTCGTCAATTTTACCCATATCCATGTAACAATGTAGAAATTAACAATATTTAACTATTTTTGTTATCTA
>Ga0208669_1000070_pt1 | contig 42905 bp, 42 predicted proteins | sample 21_taG_FD_184095 | JGI IMG/M metagenome (GOLD analysis project Ga0208669, IMG submission 184095) | Marine viral communities from the Subarctic Pacific Ocean - 21_ETSP_OMZ_AT15319 metaG (SPAdes) (version 2) | ecosystem: Environmental > Aquatic > Marine > Oceanic | place: Pacific Ocean | collected...
GTAAAAAAAGTATTTGGTTTTCAGCCTGGCATAGTTGGTAGTGGTAAATTTGATATATCAACCCCAGTAGTAGTTGGTAATGTTCAAACAATATACCGCAAAGTCCCAGAGCTTAGACGAGAGTTCGGAACAATTATACTAGATGAAATGCATCATGTTAGTAGTCCAACTTTTTCAAGAATTATAGATAAAAACTGTGCTATGCATAAGATAGGCTTATCAGGCACATTACAAAGAAAAGATGGTAAACATGTGGTCTTTAGAGATTATTTTGGAGATCATGTATTAAAACCACCAAAAGAAAACTTTATGATGCCTAAAATTGATGTGTTAAAACTTCCAATTAGGTTCATGGACGGATCATCAATACCTTGGGCTAATAGAGTGAATGAATTAGCCTATAACCCAGAGTATCAAAACTCTGTCGCAATGACTGCAAGTGCATACGCTGCACGAGGTCATAAAGTATTAGTGGTTAGTGACAGAGTAGACTTCCTAAAATCTTGCGCGAGACTTACTGGTGACGACGCAGTTTGTGTAACGGGAGCAATACCACACGAAGAAAGACCTGATTTAATTAAACAGATTTTTGAAGATAAAAATATACTGTATGGAACGCAAAGTATTTTCTCAGAAGGTATATCATTAGATATTCTTAGTTGCTTAATTCTCGGGACACCAGTAAATAACGAACCTTTACTTACTCAGTTGGTTGGTAGGATAATAAGGAACTATGAAAATAAACCACAACCAACAGTAGTGGATATACATCTTATAGGGAATACAGCTAAACGACAAGCTAACGCCCGACTTGGATATTACATTAAACAAGGTTATGAGGTATCGACCTTATAATGACCTCCGAAAAATATTACTTGACAAGACTCTTAATTTTTGGTATAATATAATGATAAAATATAATTGGGAAAAGATTTTACAAACAACTAATGCTGACGCAGGTCAAGTTATGTTAATAATACATATGCTTACCTACAATATCAAAGTACCTCAAAACTATAACGATCCAGTATATAAATACTGTGGTCAAAGTTTCGAGGGGTATAGTTTTCTTGTAAATCCAAAGAAGCTATTACTAGAAAGAAAAAACTACAGCAATTCAGAATGTGCTGAGTATGTAGCAATAGCATCTTATCGTAATTATATGGATTACCAAACTACTGGTGATACCACACTACAACTAATTAATCTTCCCTTTTTAGAGGAGATTTTCGACAACAACAGACTTCTCACTATGAAGAAAGGAATAATCCACTTCAAGTTTGAAGACGCTAAATAACAGAGAATACAATGGCTATAAAATTTAATCAAGCGCAAGGTAGCGCAGTAAAAAACAAAATAGATCAATTTCAATACAAAGAAGGCAATAACACAGTACGCATAGTAGGCGATCTACTACCAAGATATGTTTACTGGGTCAAAGGTGAAAACGGCAAAAATATTCCTATGGAATGTTTGTCTTTTGACAGAGCAACAGAAACCTTCAATAACAAAGAAAAAGATTACGTCAGAGACTTTTTCCCCGAAATCAAATGTGGTTGGGCATATGCTATACAATGCATAGATCCAGCTGACGGTAAAGTCAAGGTCTTAAACCTTAAAAAGAAGTTAATGGAACAAATTATGGTTGCCGCTGAAGATTTAGGCGATCCTACTGATCCAGAAACTGGTTGGGATATATTTTTCCAAAGAGTTAAGACTGGACCAATGGCTTTTAATGTTGAGTATAGGCTTCAAGCACTTAAGTGCAAGAACAGACCTCTCAACGAAGCAGAGCAAGCAGCAATAGCAGAATTACGTTCAATGGACGATGTTCTCCCCAGACCAACTGCTGATGCTCAATTAGAGCTGCTTCAAAGAATTACCACACCAGATGGTAATGAAGCTCCAGAAGAAATTAATTCAGAATTTAAGTTATCTTAAGGGGGGTGTGACATGTATGGAGTAGGAAACGAATTTCCAGAAAACCATTGCCTTCAAGGGGTTGCTTCAAATAATGAATTTATAGAAGTGGAATTTAAACCAAATTATCATTGGAGAGTTATTTATTTCTATCCAAAAGATTTTACTTTCATTTGTCCTACCGAGATTGCAGCAATGGATAAAATTGCTGTAGAAACAGACGCTCATGTTATCGGTATAAGTGGAGATAATGAATTCTGTAAACTTGCTTGGAAAGAAAATAATCCAATGATAGCTAATATACACCATACTTTAGCTGCAGATACTGGTTTGTATCTATCAGATAATCTAGGTATAATAGATCATCAAAATGGTGTATGTTATAGAGCAACTTATATTGTTGATCCTGATAATACGATTCAGCATGTATCAGTCAATGCTCTCGACACAGGCAGAAATGCAGACGAAGTTCTAAGAACCCTACAAGCTCTCCGTGCGGGTGGTCTTACAGGGTGTTCTTGGCAACAAGGAGAGGACTTCGTAGCATGATTCTATTTACGGCAGACTGGCATATAAAGCTAGGGCAAAAGAATGTTCCTTTGCCGTGGGCTTGTTCACGCTTCGAGTTGTTTTTTGAAGAAATAAAACTCATTGAAAAATCAGCAGATATTCATGTAATAGGTGGTGACCTTTTCGATAGAGTTCCAACGATGGACGAACTAACACTATACTTTGATTTTGTCAGAGGTGTATCGATTCCAACTTATATCTTTGATGGAAACCATGAAGCAACGAAGAAGAACAAAACATTCTTTTCAAATTTAAAGCGGGCAACACAAGATGTCAACCCTCTCGTAGAAGTAATTGACACTACAACCGAATTTGAGTGGGGTACATTGTTACCCTATGTGGACTTACACAAAAAGAACTCAATAGAGAAATGTAATAAAGATAAACCGCTTTTTACTCATGTGAGGGGTGAAATACCCCCTCATGTGACACCTGAGGTAGACTTAGATAGATTTAATGATTTTCCTGTAGTATATGCTGGTGATCTTCATGCTCACAGCAATACACAAAGAAATATAGTTTATCCAGGCTCTCCTATGACTACTTCTTTTCATAGAGAAATAGTTAAAACAGGATATCTTATGATATCTGAACATGACAAGTGGCAATGGTATCAGTTTGAATTACCACAACTTATAAGAAAAACAATTAGGACTCAAGACCAAATGGTTCCAACTGACTATCATCATACGATCTATGAGATAGAGGGCGATGTAGCAGATCTGGCAACGGTTAAGAACTCAGAGTTACTCGATAAGAAAGTAGTAAAACGAAGTACTGAATCTACACTTGATTTAAAAGACTTGACGATGGAAGAAGAATTAGTAGAGTATTTTACCTCTATTCTTAATTTACCATCAGATAAAATTCAAAACATAATGGGTGTATATAATGATTACTCTAAAAACGCTACAATGGGATAACTGCTTTAGTTATGGTGAAGGAAATAAACTTGACCTAGATGATGCAACCCTTACTCAACTTGTCGGTACTAACGGACAAGGAAAATCTAGTATTCCACTAATACTAGAAGAAGTTCTTTTTAATAAAAATTCAAAAGGAATTAAAAAGCAAGAAATACAAAATCGTTTTATTAATAAGGGCTATCATATTAATCTCACATTTGATGTAGACGAAAATGCTTATGAGATAGATATAAACCGTAAAGGTTCAATTAAATGCAAACTTTACGAAAACGGTGAAGATATATCATCTCACACCGCAACTAATACATACAAAACAGTACAAAATCTACTTGGTTTAGATTTTAAGACTTTTACTCAACTTGTATATCAGAATACAAATATGAGTTTACAGTTTCTTACGGCTACAGACACAAATCGTAAGAAATTTCTAATTGAACTTCTTAAGTTAGATGAATATGTAGAATTCTTTGAAATCTTTAAGCAAGCTGCTAGAGAGATTCAATTAGAAATTAATCGCCTAGACAGTAAGTCTGACACGATAGTAAAATGGTTAGATGAAAATAAATTGGAGACTATAGATGTACTAGACATAAAAAATGTTCCAATTTACTCGGAAGAAGATGAAAAGAGATTAAGGCATCTACGAAACGATTTTGAAAAAATCTCTGAGAAAAACAAAAAAATTATAGATAATAATTATTATAAAGACGAATTAGATAGACTTGAAAATTCGACAGAGAGATTATATATAGGTTCTTTGATTGACCTTGACGCTAAATCGGAGATGCTTGGCACTTTAAATGCCAACTTGCTCAATGCTGAAGCGCATTTGGACAAGTTAAGAGATTTAGAGGGAGTTTGCCCTACTTGTGAACAAGATATAGATAAAGCGAAACATGATGAAATGAAACTCGGATATCTATTGAACAAGAAAGATACAATCTCAGAGAAGGATAAACTCTCATATGAGATACACGTAGCTAAACAGGAAAATGAGAAAGTTCTCGTAAGAGATCGACTTCAGAATGAATTTGAAGAAGCTGTTCGCCGTTGGGATAGTTTGTTACCTTCGCAGATTCTCGACGGAGAGAACATATCCCAAGAGATTGACGAACTTTCTTCAAAAATCTCAAATCTTTCCGCAGAGATACAAAGAATCTCTGCCGAGAATATGAAGGCGGAACGCCATAATACTCGCCTTGAGATAATTCAAGAACAAACGGAAAGTATGGAGAATGAGTTGGAAGGAATTGTCGCGGAGTTGGGTCAAGTCGAAGAACGCGCAACATACTTAGAGATACTTAAGAAAGCTTTCAGCACGAACGGCCTTCTTGCATACAAGATAGAGAATCTTGTAAAAGATCTCGAACAACTTACGAATGAGTATTTAGCTGAACTATCAGATGGTCGATTCAGCTTAGGATTCGTAGTTACAAACGATAAGTTGAATGTGGAAATCACAGACAACAGTAAGACAGTAGATATATTGGCTTTATCTAGTGGAGAACTCGCTAGAGTGAATACATCTACTCTACTTGCAATACGCAAATTAATGAGTAGTATTTCTAGCTCAAGAATAAATACGCTATTTCTTGATGAAGTTATAGCAGTACTTGATGATAATGGTAGAGAAAAACTAGTAGAAATTCTACTTCAGGAAGAACTAAACACATACATAGTATCGCATGGTTGGACACACCCGTTATTAGCGAAAATAGATGTGATTAAAGAAGATAATATATCTAGACTGGAGTAATATGGATAAAGAATTATTAAACGCCTTGTATACTTTTTACGAGGGAAATATAGCAAAAGCACAAGCAAACTTAATGGTATACTTAGATAACCCTGCTGGTATAGGTGAACACCCAGACGTTATTGAAGCAATGGATTCACAAGTACAAATATTAGTAGAGAATCAAGATAAAAGAGATGCTGTGCAAGAAATATTAGATAACATAAAATAGAATTGGAACAAATATGAAACTTAGAAAATGGATAGTGCAAATTTTAGGCATTTCTGCTCAGATAGAAGAACTAGAACAACAAATCCAGCATATTGAACGAGATATCGCAGGTCTAAAGATGGAAGCAGATGTACTTTATGCTAAATCTTTAGAACGCGAGTGAAGTTTACAGAAGCTGGAGTACAAGAACACAATAACAACCTACTAATAGTAGATGGACTAAATGTTGCATTTAGATGGCGATATAAAAAAGTACCTTACTACACTAATGATTATGTAAGAACAGTAGAAAGTCTAGCAAAATCATACAACTGTGGTAACATTATTATATTAGCAGATGGTGGAAGTACATACAGAAAAAACATCTATCCCGATTACAAAGCAAATCGGAAGGATAGATATGCAGATCAGACAGAAACAGAGAAAAAAGAATTCGAGCAGTTCTTAGCTGAGTTTGCAAGTGCCTTTAAAAGATTACAAAATAAAGGACACTTAATAATAAAGCAAAAAGGACTGGAGGCGGACGATTTAGCCGCATGGATAGTAGGAAAACGAAAAGAATACGGAGTAGATGAGACTTGGTTAATATCATCAGATAAAGACTGGGATTTACTTATAGACGAAGATGTATCTCGTTTTTCAACTGTAACCCGTAAGGAAGTTACAGTAGATAACTGGGACGAACACTATAATTTCGATAAAGAGATGTTTCTCACTTTCAAATGCTTAGCAGGAGATTCGGGAGATAACATACCAGGAATTAAAGGTGTCGGACCAAAAAGGGCAGAGTCATTAATAGAGCAATATGGAGATTTATTTGACATATACAATGCGTGTCCTATTGATAGCAAGTATAAATTTATACAAGAACTTAATGAAAACGCCGATAGATTGTTGCTTAATGCAGAACTAATGGATTTAGAGAGTTATTCGGAACAAGCAATAATTGAAGCGGGAATGGATATAGAGGATTTATCCTCAAAAGTGAAAACACATTTAGCGGGAGCATAAAATGCCTAGTACAAGAGCACAGGTAATCACGAGACGGACTTATAATAGACCTCTAAATGCAGAGGGAACTAAGTTTGAAACTTGGGAACAAACAGTAGGGCGAGTAATTGCCCATCAAAAATGGTTGTGGGAACGAGCAAAAGGTGAAACTCGTCTTACAGATGAAGAATGGAATGAATTAGTAGAGCTTCAACAACTTCTTATAGAAAGAAAGATTTGTGTAGCTGGTAGAACTTTATGGTTAGGAGATACAGAAATATCTCGTAGGCGTGAGAGTTCTATGTTTAACTGCTCATTCACAATAGTAGAAACAGTATATGACTGTGTAGATGTCTTGTGGCTTCTGTTACAGGGTTGCGGAGTAGGGTTTAAACCTATTACTGGTACATTAAATGGTTTCTATAAACCTATTTCTGATATTAGAGTAATACACACTAAAAGAACAGAAAAAGGTGGAGTAGAAGATAATGTAGAAACATGGGATCCAGACACTAAAGTATGGACTATCTCAGTTGGTGACTCTGCTGAAGCATGGGCAAGAAGTGTTGGTAAACTACTAGCGGGTAAATACCCAGCAAAAACACTAATACTTGATTTTAGTCAAATTAGACCTGCGGGTGAAAGACTTAAAGGATATGGTTGGATTTCCTCTGGGAGTGAAGCAATCGGAAAAGCATATCTAGAAATAGCTAAAATATTAAATTTACGAGCTGGTAATCTTTTAAGAAGAATGGATATATTAGATATCATTAACTGGCTAGGCACAGTTCTTTCTTCACGCAGAAGTGCTGAAATTGCACTATTTGACTACGGATACCCCGAATGGGAAGACTTTGCAGTTGCAAAGAAAGACTGGTGGGTTACTGGAAACGAACAAAGACAACAAAGTAATAATTCTTTGTTGTTTAGATATAAACCAACGAAAGAACAATTATCACACATATTTAAACTTATGGGTGACGCAGGAGGTTCTGAGCCTGGCTTCATTAATGGTATGGCAGCTTTAGAACGAGCACCTTGGTTTAAAGGTGTTAACCCTTGTGCTGAAATTTTATTAGGAAATAAAAGTTTCTGTAATTTAACAGAGGTTGACTTAGGAAAATTTGTAGGAGATCAAGCAGGATTAATACAAGCCCTAAAGTTAGTTGCGAGAGCAAACTATCGTCAAACCTGTGTAGACCTCAATGATGGAGTTCTACAAGAAGCCTGGCATCTAAATAACCAGTTTTTACATCTATGTGGTGTAGGACTTACAGGGATAGCTAGGAGGAGGAATTTAGGAGCATATGACTACAAACAAATGCAAAGAGTCACTACCTCAGCCGCATACCGTATGGCTGATGAATTGGATCTTCCCCGGCCAAAGAACGTTACAACCGTCAAACCTTCGGGAACATTGTCAAAGATTATGGATACTACTGAAGGTGTGCATAAGCCTCTTGGCAAATATCTTTTTAACAATGTTAATTTCAGTAAGCACGATCCTATTATTGATACTTTGCGGAGTGCTAATTATAATGTATTTGACCACCCTACAGATCCAGAGGGCATATTGGTTACTTTCCCCGTATCTTATGAAGATGTGGAATTCGATCGCGAAGGAACTAAGGAAGTTAATTTGGAAACCGCCATCGAACAATTAGAAAGATATAAGTTATTACAAAATAATTGGTGTCAACAAAATGTTAGTGCTACAATTAGTTATAGCCCTGACGAAGTTGAAGATATTATTGACTGGTTATATGAAAACTGGGATAACTATGTTGGTGTAAGTTTTATTTATAGAAACGACCCAACAAAAACAGCAAAAGATTTAGGTTATTTATACTTACCACAAGAAGTGGTTACAAAAGAAGAGTATGAAAACTATAATAAACAGCTTCTTCCAATAGACTTAGAAAAAGTAGAAAATACTTTCTTAGAGATAGAAGATGAAGAATGTGCAACGGGCGCTTGCCCAATAAAATAGGAGAAAATCATGGCTATTGCCAAAGATGAACCAGTACTAATACTGGGAGATAAAAAATTTATTATTAGTGAGCTTTCTCCAGAAGCGCAGTATTGCGTTGCTCAAATGAATGATATCCAAGCAGATATAACAAATACATCTAAAATCTTGGACAGGCATCGAGCAGCTTATTCTGGCTTTCAGGTACAATTAGAAAAACTAGTTGCCGAGCCAGAAGAAACTGGAGAGACAGATGAGTCGTAAAGAAATAAAAGTAGAAAAAATATTTCTAAAAGATTCTAGCATAGAAACCCCCTCTAGTCCTGATCAATTTCAATATGAAAGAGAGGAAGTTATAGTTAAGATGGACATGAATGTTCGAAATAAACTGTTACTAGCTCCTTCGTATTATGAAGTCATATTAAGTTTAGGCATTACGGGAAAAGATCAAGAACATTTTTTATATATAGTTAATGTAATATATGGGGGTTTATTTGACTTAAAAGGGTATAACAAAGAAGAAGCAGAGAAATGTGTTGCTGTAGACTGTCCTCATATACTATTCCCATATGCTCAACAGTTTGTATATGATATGACTTCAAAATCAGGATTCCACCCAGCTTTTCTACAACCTGTGGATTTTGAGGAAGACTTTGAAGATTCGTAGACTTAATTGGGATAAAGAAAAACATGGATTAGTTTGGAAGATATCAAATGTATTTAAAGAATACGAAATGGAACATATTTTAGCAAAACTTCCTGAGAATGAAATAAAAATACCTAAGGAACACAGAACACTTGATAAAGCAGGTTTTACAACAAGTAGGGCTGCCTATAGGGCGTCCTCCTTACCTGCTTTAGAAGGCAGAATGGAACGAAAATTAAAAGAGTTATATCCTACTCTTAGAAAAGAATACAGAGATGAGGGTGTAAGTGTTTATGCGGATAATTATGCTGAAACCAAAGATAATTGGGACACTAAACATTTCAAGCTTGATATGTCTTTACAAGGAACTCCTAAAGGAATGAATTATCAGATGCATACAGATGTTGATTTTAAATTTCTTACAGCATTAGTATATATTGCTCCAGAGTGTTCAGAGCCTACTTACTTTCATGCTTATCCAGGATATAGAATTAAGTATAGAGAAGAAGATAAAAACCCTATAATGGCGGTTCCTTGGGAAATAAATGCAGGTTATATCTTTTTAGCGGGTTCAAAATCACAACACAGCTATTCTAATAATATATTTAATACAGATAGATATGTTATATTAGCAAACTTAGTATCAGATACAGATAAGATGCAAGACTTAGGAACTTGGTAATGCATTTTCAAGACTTAATAGACCCTATGACTTTAGATGAATTTCATACAAAGTATCATAGAAAAAAGTTTTGTGTTATAAAGGGCAATGCTTGGAGAAAAAATCTATTTACAAAGATTATTACTTGGGAAGAGTTTTCAACTTATATAAATAATGATAGAGCAGTAAGTGGTTTACAGGCAATACTACCTGGAGGTGAAAAACTATGTATGGAAAAAGATAACCTTTATAAGCATAGAAAACCTAGCTGGTCTAAAGAGTTTTATTATGAAAAAGAATATTTGCATAAAATATGGAAAGATAATGGCTCTATCATCTTAACAAAAGCTTCTCTACTAACTAAAGAAATTTCTGCAATAGCTGGTGCTATAGAAAAATACTTTGAAGGTGCTGCTGATGCTCACTTTTATTGTAGTAGAGCTAAAGATGGTTGGTCGTTTCCCTTCCATAGAGATAATGATGATAATTGGTTAGTTCATGCACACGGAACAGTAAGGTGGACGGTTAATAATTCTTTATCAAATTTACCAGACGATAATACAGAATTTGATTTAACAGCGGGGGATTTATTATATATTCCTAAAGGCTTAATACATAAAGCAGTTGCTCAAACAAGAAGAATATCAATATCAGTTCCTTTGTTAGAAAACCACACACCTAAGCCACTAGATAGAATTTATTACGACTTTGCGTAGTACTAAAACTAAGTCATCTTGCTTAGGGTTATCTCTAGCAAAGTCTATAGATTCTATAAAAGCATACTTTTTTATTAAGTTAATCCACCAATCTGCTGGTTTAACAATTAAATGAGCATTTCTACCGTCTGGCAAAGTTTCTCGAGCTTCTTTCATTGATATAGCAACAAATGCTTTTTTACTAAACTTGGAAACCATGTGTTTTAGTACTGATTCTATATATTCTGGCTCTACATGCTCTAACACATCTGTACATAGTACATAATCTACAGGTTTTGGATCTCTTGACCATTTAGGTACAGCTGGATCATAATTACGAACTATTATAGGTAAAAACCAAGGTAAGTTTTCTCCTTTACCACACCCATAATCTAACATATCTTTTATATCATTTTTGTATATCCAATTACAAATTCTTATAATATTACCTCTTGGTCCCGTTCCCCAGTCTTCATTTTCTTCATGTAGTTCTTCTAGCTGTTTTCTATATTTATCTGATATCACTTAACGCTTTCCTCATTTTTGATATTCTAATTTTTGATAGATTTCCTAAATACTCAATACGCTTTCTATATTTGGGAGATAAACCGTCCATATAAGGTAATAGTTTTTCAAAGTGATAGGCATAGGTTTCGTCTACATTTATAGTATCTTTATGTATACAATCATTATAATTATGTATAATAGCCTTTTCGCCGTCTACTCCATAATGTAAAGCGTCTATAGTTGCACACGCTTCTTTGGCAAAAAGAATATCCTCTTTATGATTCATTGTTCTAGGCATATACAATACTTTTTTAGGAATAACACCTCTATCTGATTGAGGAATAGAATCCCACTTCTCAGGATTAATTACAAATACGGATAAGTCTAATAAATTTGGAGTTATATTTTTATCAACTAAAGGGTAATGTTGTTTGAGTCTATCGTCTGTTATATAAACCCCTCTCCTACTAACACAAAGAGGAAAGTCTTTTACCTTATCAGGTAATTCAATTTCTCTATCCACAACCAAACCACTTCTTAGTACTAAAGTAATACCTTTTGCGTATTTAAAAGTAGTAGGAAATCTATCACCAGGATTACAGGAAACAACTGTATAAGGTACAGTTGCCATATTTTTATGTAAAGAGTTTACCGTTAGGTTTACTAGATTATTCTCTTCCAGTATCAAGACTCTTAGGTCGTTCGGGGGGAACATGAGTTTCTTCCTTAAAATAGTTAAAAAATTCGTTTATTTTTTCTTGGGGATTCCAAGATTGGTGGTGTATTAAACCAGAGTACTTACAAGAAAATAAGCGTTTGACTCCAGTTTCATTAAAGGTCATATTTCTAGATAGTGCATTATAAATTGTTGTATATGTAAGAAATTTCTCTAACCCTTTCTGATCGTATAGTTTTACTTTTTTACCTTTGGCAAGAGCAACAATACCCATTTCTGAGTTAGTGCAACACCCAACAGTTTCTGCGTTGTTTAATATAGCATGACCAGAAAATTTCTTATCTATAATTGATTCTTCACCAAAACTATTTTTCAAATCACTCAGAGCAAAGGGAGATGTTAAAGGGTGACATTTAAGTTTTGCCCCGTACACATCTATAGCTTGTTTTATTTTTGTACGGTCTATTACATCATTTAATATATTAGTGCCGGGTAAAAATATAACAAACGGATATGATAGGTTTGTTTTCCTTAATTTATATTTATCATTATCGCTATCAACTACATCTTTAAATATTTCTTCACCTTCTTCGGTTATTTCACTTTGAACTACCTCATTCATTAACTTAGTGCAGTATAGACTAGATGCGGGTCTTAAATATACAAATTTTGTCATTATATCTGTATATACATAACCTCTTATCTTTTTCTCACCCTGAAAATCATACCAAAGATCATACTCTAAATTAGTGTAATTATTTCCTTTTTCAGGTAATAAATAATGAATAGGGTCTAGTTTATCATTTTGTTTAGATCGCCTTGTAGTTCCTGATTTAAAAAAGTGAGCTACGTCATCATTTAAAACATCATTAAAAGCTAATATTTCAATCCCTTTCGCCATTTTCTAGCCTCTCGATCTTTTCTTCGAGCTCTTCCATGCGCTCTTCCATATCTTTAAAGTGTTCGATTATAATAGAGAGAGTTTCTTCAGCTCTTCTAGTTATAACCTTTAATTCTTCTTTTATTTCCATTGTCCAAATTCCTGTTCAAATTCTAAGTTATAATCTTCCTGACGCTTACTAAAGTAATCAGGATCTGCTTTTTCTCCCTGTATAAATTCATTTACTACTCTATTGGTATTAGCCCAAGTTTTATAGTAATTAGTTTTTCTAAGTCTTGTTGCAAACTTAAATGTTTTCTCGTGATTCTGTGCAAAGAAAACTATATATTCACCATTAGTTATGTCAGTATTTCCTATTACTTCATGCCAATCTGGGTGATCTTCTACAAAAACCAAGCCTCTATTCTGCGCTATAGCTTCTGTTTTTCGTGCTATTTTGAAAGTATCTTGTATACTCCACCTATCTTTTTCAAAAATTAAAAGTGTTATATCGTGTTTTGATAAATCTATATCTTTAATACACTTTTCAATATCTGAATCTGGTTTATCATTACTAAACTCTATAATATTTAATCTATTAGATCTTCTTGCTTCTTTTGCATACGGACAAACAGGTAAGTTACCAAAATCTGAGTTAGGTACTTCTACAAATGTTTTAATCCATTCAAGGATTTTTTGCTTCATTATACTAATACCGTGATTATGTATTTTTTATAATTATGACCAAAGTAGTCTGCTTTGGTTTCACCAACCGTATAACTTATATGCCCTGCTACAACTGATTTTTCCCAAGCTGCTGCCATACCTGATCCTTCAATAACCCATGAAGAAAATGTAGCACAATTTTCAGATTTACTTTTAAAGAATGCATCTAATTTCTGGTAGTATTCAGCTGAATAACTCCAACCTTGACTACCACTAGCGTCTTCTCTCATCAAATCCATTCTATGACACATCATTTTAGGTCTGTCACCATATCCACTTTCTCTTCCAGCATAATTATAATTAACAATTCTACCATCTATGTCTATTTTAAATATAGTTGTTCCTGTAACTCCATTTTGAAAAGCGTTTGCTACTACATCAAATTTTGCATCTTCAGATACATCTTTACTAGTGCCCATTTCTTCCCATAAAAGATTTGGAACAGGTGTTGCGTCTAAATAAGGTAAGGATTTATTAAAGCACTCTCTCAAAATTGCTTGATCTATATCGTCCCATGTTATTTCTGTTACTGTCATTGTCATTTTCTTAGCTCTCCGTCCAACTGTTAGCAGGATCAGTCGAATATCGTGAATTATGTGCGTCTGCTGAAGCAACATTTGTTACCTTATATCCGTTTGCTGACGCTGGATCAAATGTTACTCTTTCATAAATAGTTGTATTAAAGTTACCTGAAGTATTTCTAGAGGTATTGTATGTAGTCGTAGTACTGTGTGTTGTATTATATGTTGTTGTTGTACTATGAGATGTCGCAGTAGCCCGAGTCGTATTATATGTAGTCGTTGTAGTCTGCGAAGTATTAAATGTAGTTGTTGTATTGTGCGAAGTATTATACGTAGTCGTCGTAGTATTAGACGTTGCTGTATCGCGTGTAGTATTATATGTAGTTGTAGTATCCTTAGAAGTAGACCATTCTGTAGTCGTACTTTTAGAAGTAGCAAAAGTAGTTGTAGTATTAAACGTAGTTGTAGTACTGTGCGAAGTACTAGCAGTAGTCGTAGTAGTCTGTGACGTATTAAACGTAGTCGTTGTAGTCTGTGATGTATTAAACGTAGTCGTTGTAGTCTGTGATGTATTAAACGTAGTAGTAGTGTCGTGAGTAGTATTGTAAGTAGTCGTAGTACTATGAGATGTACCATAAGTAGTTGTAGTACTCTTTGACGTATTATAACTAGTTGTTGTGCTTTTTGTAGTATTATAACTAGTTGTTGTAGACTTCGAAGTACCATAAGTAGTTGTAGTACTCTTTGACGTACCGTAAGTAGTTGTAGTACTGTGCGAGGTACCGAAAGAAGTATTACGACTTGTAGTCCAACTTGTAGTATAACTTGTAGTGTGACTTGTGCTATTTGAGTTATTTACTGTAGTAATTCTTTGATATTGGTTGTGTTTACCCCAATATGTCCACCAACTAGTAGAAACACCTGTATTATATGAAGTGGTATAACTTGTAGTACGAGAAGTAGTCCACGAAGTACTACGAGATGTATTATAACTTGTTGTAGTACTCTTTGACGTATTATAACTTGTTGTGGTACTATGAGATGTATTATAACTTGTTGTTGTACTGTGCGAAGTACCGTAAGTAGTTGTAGTACTGTGTGACGTACCATAAGTAGTTGTAGTACTATGAGATGTATTATAACTAGTTGTTGTAGACTTTGAAGTACTATAAGTAGTTGTAGTGGTTTTCGAAGTAGACCAAGTAGTTGTAGTATCTTTAGAAGTAGACCAAGTAGTTGTAGTATCTTTAGAAGTAGACCAAGTAGTTGTAGTATCCGCAGAAGTATTATAAGTAGTAGTAGTAGAATTTGAAGTACTTATAGTAGATGTTGTATTATAAGTAGTCGTAGTTGACTGCGACGTATTGAATGTAGTCGTAGTAGTTTTCGAAGTATTAAACGTAGTCGTAGTGTTATACGTAGTAGTAGTGTCGTGAGTAGTATTATAAGTAGTTGAAGTAGTTTTAGACGTAGACCAAGTAGTTGTAGTATCGTGCGTAGTACTAAATGTTGTTGTCGTGTTATAAGTAGTTGTGGTACTTTTTGTAGTATTATAAGTAGTAGTTGTACTGTTTGAAGTACTAAAAGTTGTAGCGTATGTACCTGAAGTTTGTTGGGCTGTTCCGTAGATTGCGCTCCACGAAGTTGTTAAAGATCCGTCAGTTTCCTTTACTACAATATAATTGACCATATGGAGAGTACCAGCAGTTGCTTTGATGGCAATTGCTTTTGGTTCCTCTATCGCATCTACGCTCCAAATTTTTATAGCCATTAGTTACTCCTTTAGATGACGTACCAAACATGACCAGTTAATTTCCCACTTCCAGAAGTTGGAGCCGAGGTAACAATGTTGTGAGCACTAACATCTCCAGCCGGGGTAGAAAGTTCACCTGCACCTTTAATTTGGAAAGACTTTTGCATACTATTTCCATTTCTAGTATAAAAGTCCAAACCACCTCTTCTAGAAGTACCCGATCCTGGATCTTGTGCAATACCTACCATATAGGCATATTCAAACTCTTGTGCTGATCCATCTTTATCATCACCCATGAACCTAATTTGACCCATCCAAGCATTATCAGGTATTCCTGCGTTATTGCTGTCATCACTATAAAAAGTTAATCTACCAGCACCATCTGTAACAGATGATGTATTATGGTTGTTTTCTATTTTTAGTTCTGGTTCTAATGCTCCTGAGCCTGTTGCTTTATATAAGTGAAGTAATGTATCAGGGGCATTTGTTCCAATACCCATATGACCTGAAGTATTAATACGCATTCTTTCTGAATAACTGTTATTTGAACCCGTATTAACTTGAACAGTTAAACCACCATCATGTCCTACAAATTTTGCACCCTTACCTTCATTACCATCACCAGTAATTTTAATTGTGCCATCACCACTTGCAGAGTGAACATGGAGAGCATTATCAGGTGTAGTAGTTCCTAAACCTAGTCCTGTAGCCGTTAGTGTCATTTGGTCAGCATCATTAATAGTAAATGTATGTGCATCTCCTGAGACAACTCCATAATTCAAACCACCACTATGTCCAACAATAGACTGCTCATCTGTACCAGACTCAAGTGTAATTTTACAATCACTTGAATTTGTTATATGTAAATCAGAAGCTGGAGCCGATTGATTCATTCCTATTCTATTAGTAGATGCATCTACAAATAGTGCATGAGTATTACTATCAGATTCAACTCTAAAGTCTACATCTGCACCACTTTCATTAACGGTTACTGCACCATCAACACTTAATCCAGTCAAAGTTCCAAGACTTGTTATTGCTGATTGTGCTGCTTGAGTTACAGTTAAAGCTGTTCCTGAAGCATTACCAGTTACATTACCAGTCAAGTTACCAGTAAATGTTGAAGTAACACCTGTAGCTGTTAACATTCCTGTACCAGCATTATATGTTATTCCAGCATCTGTTTTCGGTCCTAAATCACCAGTTGCTGAATCAAAGAGAGCAACATAAGCAGATGTATCTGTTGTATCTGCAACGGTTACTGTTGCTGGTACTATATTCGCTGTACCATCAAAAGATGTCCCACCAATAGTTCTTGCATTTGCTAAAGCTGTTGCTGTTGCGGCATTACCTGTTGCGCTTCCTGCAGTACCACTTACATTACCTGTTACGTTACCAGTTAAGTTACCAGTAAAAGTTGTTGATGTAAGATTACCGTCACTTGGATTATATGTAAATCCTGAATCTGTTTCTATACCCTGTGAACCAGATACTCCATCTACGAAGACTGGGTAAACTGTTTCATCAGTTGAATTATTAGCAGTTGCTGTAACGTTTGTTGCAAGCGTCGCTGTTCCTGTTGTATCTTGATCTCCTGCAGTATTAACACCTGGCAAGTTAATATTAGCTGTACCGTCAAATGATACTCCACCTATTGTTCTTGCAGTTGCAAGTGCTGTAGCAGTACCTGCTAAACCTGTAGTGTCTTGGTTAAGAGTGCCAATGACTAAATCAATTGTATTATCTGCGTCCTGATAAGTAGCGGTTATATTTGTTTCAGTATTAGAACTAAACATTGCTCCTGCTGTATCAGCAATATATTCTGCTAATGTTGTTCCATCAACTGTAATTGCATCTGCTTCTAGTGTTCCGTCAATATCCGCATCGCCTGATATATCAAGACTTGTTGCATCTACTTCACCTGCTACTGTAACTACACCACTTGATAGTGTAATTAAATCTGTGTCGCCTGTGTGTCCAATTACTGCACCATCAATTACAACATTGTCTACAGTAAGTGCTGTTAAAGTGCCAAGGCTTGTTATGTTTGTTTGAGCTGCTGTTGTAACTGTAGCAGCAGTACCACTCGTATTACCAGTTACATTACCAGTAACATTACCTTCTATATCTGCTACTAACGTTGCTTTTGCATATCCTGTACCACCTGTATTTACAGTAGTTGTAGGAGCCGCTTGATTGTCTTTAAATAATTTCCATTTACCAGAGTCGTTAGCATCTCTAAATAAACCACCATATAAATCTTGAGATCCAGAAGTATCATATAACCCATATAAACCAATATCTACTGCATCAGCAGAATTATTTGTAGTTGCCAATGCTATTAAAGGATCAGCAACATTTATTGTTGTACTAGAAACTGTGGTTGTAGTTCCTGATACTGTTAAGTCACCCGCGATTGTTACATCATCTGGTAAACCGATGGTAACTGTTCCAGAACTTTCTGCGACAGTTACTTCGTTTGATGTTCCAGCAAAAGTCATAGTTCCACCTAAGGCAGTTGCTGTGCTATTAGATCCGTCTGAAATTGTTATCGCTGAATTTGCGAGTTTAGCGTTTGCTATACTTCCAGCTAAATGATCATTAGTAACCTGAGCATCATCTATATGTCTAGTAAGAATACTATTTTGTGCGATTTTAGTGCCATCTATTGCGTTATCCGCTACATTACTGGTTGCTATTGTATTAGCCGCAATTTCTGTAGTTGTTACACTACCTGCTACTATCGAAGCCGTAACGACTGAATTAGTTGCTAATTGATCTGCTCCAACTGCGTCATCTGCTATCATAGATTGTTCTACTGCGTCTGATTGTATTGTTGCAGCTGCAGTTACGTTTCCGCTACCAGTAAATGAAGGCGAAGTCCAAACGACATCTCCCGTCATTCCAATAGTTCTTCCAGTAGCTAATGCTGTTGCTGTATCTGCATTACCTGTAACATCACCGACTACATCACCTGTAAAACCAGCTGAAGTAATTGTACCTAGTGAAGATCCTCCATCTGCAAAAGTGACTGTGCCACTATCAGCATCTAATGTTATACCACCAGCTGAATCAAGAGTAACTGTTGTTCCTGCAAGTTCTGCTGTACCATCTGCTGTAATTTGAATATTACCTGCAGCTGCTGCTGTATCGGTTGTAGCTATATCTAGTGTTCCATTAGTACCTACTGTTATTGTAGCAGTATCGTCAGTAGAACCAGTCATTGTAATAACTTTTCCGTCTACTGCTACATCATCAACTGTTAACGCTGTTAAAGTACCTAAACTTGTTATATTTGACTGAGCCGCTCCTGTTACTGTAGCTGCTGTACCACTTGCATTACCTGTAAGGTTACCAGTAACATTACCTGTAATTGTAGCAGTAACACCAGTAGTTGTTAACATACCTGTTGAAGGATTATAGTTTAGTCCTGTGTCTGTTTCAGCTCCTTGTGGTCCAGTTGCACCATCAACAAATACTGGATAAACAGTTTCATTAGCTGAATTATTTGCAGTTGCTGTAAATGTTCCTGCATTTCCAGTAGTGTCTTGGTTAAGAGTATCAACTGTTAAATCTATTGTTCCGTCGCCGTCTTGATATTGTGCTGTTATACCTGTTTCAGTATTTGAAGTAAACATCGCTCCAACAACGTCTTGAATTTCTTCGTCTGTTTTTCCTAAGTCGGTTCCCCAAGCTATATCAGTTCCGTCTGATTTAAGTACTTGTCCACTTGAACCCGCAGCTAGTAATGAAGGGTCTCCACTTGCATCTCCTACAATAATTTTACCACGAGCAATACCCGCTAATTGAGCAATACCTATTGAATCATTAGCTATTTGATCTGCTGTTATTTGATTATCGTCTATATGTCTAGTAAGAATACTATTTGAAGCAATTTTAGTACCATCTATAGCATTGTCTGAGATGTTTGCTAAGGCAATAGTGTTTGCCGCCAGTTCTCTGCTAGTAATAGCATTTTCAGCTATTTTTACAGCAGTGATCGCGTTATCTGCTATTAAGGTGTTTGTAATAGCATTATCCGATGGGAAAGAGTCCGTTGGTCGTCTACCTATATAAGCCATTATGTTGTCTCCATGTACGATATAAGTGTATCGACAGAACTTGCTGTATCTGATGTCACCTTAAGTATATCTCCTGCCTCTAGTACTACCTTTTGATCTCCACCAACGGCTACTAGAGAGCCTCCTTCAAATATTTCTGCTTCTTTTACCATATAGTAATGAGCTGATGCAGAGCTATCATATAATCTAATACTAACTCTTATAGGGCTAGTACTTGTTAAATTTGCGCAAGTAAGTCCAATTATAGTAGCAGTAGTAGAACTAGGACAAGTGTATACGGAAGCTTCAGAAGTCCCCGTAGCTGCTGCCCCTATTACTTTAAATGCGTTTGCCATTTTATTATCCTAACGCTATAGCCATAGCGATTGCTTCATCTACTGCAGCACCTGCAACATCTACAATGTCATTGTTTGTTTTGCGAAGATATATTTTACCATCAACGGCACTAACTGCTAATTCTCCTACAACTATATCACTAGTAGTTGGAGCATTGGTATTAGTCTCGTTGCGTTTTAATTTAAATACTTGAGCCATTAGCTGTATGTTCCTCCATCAATAGCTTGCATAACCCAGGCACTACCATCAGATACTGGTATATATCCAGCTGATCCTGCGGCAGTTAGTCCTGTTCCACCTTTATTTATTGCTATTGCTGTACCTTCCCATACACCTGTAGCGATTGTTCCAATCGACGTTAGATTAGAAAGAGTGTCTATTGCGTTTTCAATTGTTGCTTCCGTTGTAGCATCTATATTATCAATATTTGTAAGTGTTAATGTACCCGAAGAATCACTAAACGGATAAGAGTCACCAATTTTTAAACCACTTCCTCCACCTACTGTTTCGATGTTTGCCATTAATGTTGATTGAGTACCAGAAAAAGTACTGCTACTATCTGTAGCTGCGTGTAGCATAGCAAATTTACCACTTGAATCGTCCCAACCCATAAAGGCAAGTTTTGCACCACCAGAGTTGTATTTCATTTTAATACCACGATCAAGGTTATCATCTGAACCAGATTCGCCTAATTCAAATACAGGATCTGCTATAGAAACTGTTGTTGAGTTTACGGTTGTAGTAGTACCAGAAACTGTTAAATCTCCTGTAACTGTTAAGTTATCATTGACTGTAGTTTCAGAAGTTGTATGTCCAATAGAAATTGGAACACCTGAGGTTGCTGTACCTATTGCTATACCACCTGTGGTATCTGTAGTATCAATATCAATGTCATCTGTTGCATCAATATCAAAAGTAGTAGCGTTTATATCTACTGCTCCATCTACAGTTAGTGATCCATCTATGTCTGTATTATCTAAGTTGGTTGTTCCATCAATATCAACATCACCCGAAACATCTAAGCTTCCAGCATCTAGTTCACCTGTTAAAGTAATATTTCTAAAACTAGCAATATCTTTGTTTCCGTCTACAACTACAGCTTTACTTGCTACTACTGTACCAGCTGAAGAACCGTCTAATAGATTAAGTTCTGCTGCTGTAGAAGTTACTCCATCTAATATATTTAATTCAGCCGCTGTTGAAGTGACTAAAGTATCGGAACCAGAAGTTCCTATGTATAATGCTGGGGTTCTAACTTCTGAAGTCGATTTATTTGCGTCTACAATTAATACCGAACTTGCTGTTGTAGTACCATGTGCATGATCCATTAAATTGCTAAAGTAATTACCGCCAATTACTGTTACAGCATTTGAATTTGCAGGGTCTCCAATAAATAGCCGTTGTCCCATGTTGCCCTGAGTACCAGCGCCACCTGAAAATGCTAATTCTCCTGCGTTTAACGAACTAGGTGCGGTTGTTCCTGTCGTTCTTTTAATTTTAATTACATTTGTTGCCATTTATCTATCCTAAAATGATCCACCATCTAAGGTGAAGGCTGTGGGAGATGATCCCCCGGCTGAGGCAATGATATGCCACTCATAGCCGCCTGATACTTGTCTATATACTTTTAATTCTTCGTTTGCAGTATCATACCACAAATCGCCCTCTCCTAGATTATCACCAGAAGGGGTTGAGCTTTGTCTAAAAAATTGGTCAGCTAAGTCTGCTAATGCATCTTGTAAGTTTCCACCCGGTAAAGTACCTGTTGCACTATAAGTAACATCAGTTGCTAAACTAGCTGCTAGTGTTAAATCATAAGAAGTATCCACTGTTATAGGGTTATCACTCCTATCTAATGTAACGGTATTTGTTGTAGTATCTACTGTTACATATGTTGGAGTTTCTGTTACTGTTACAGTTATAGCCATTATCTAGTTACCTCAGGAGTTACCGTAATATTTCCTTCCATTAATCTGGTTACAGTTCCTGAGCCACTAGTAATTTCTATGTCGTAAACATATACTCCTTCTTCTATGGAAGCAGTGGTGGTAGCCGTCATAGTTAGAAGTATCTTCCCACCTGAAGCATCATTAACTGTACACGTAAAGGTGCCTGCCACCGTACTCGAATCGTGGGTGGATCGCATTTTAGACGCAACCGAGTAGCCTGATAGACTCATTGCCGAGCCGTTTTCTTTAACCGTTAGTTGTCGGCTGAATGTGGCTCCCTGTTCTAATATAAAGTTGTAAGTTCCTGCTGCCATAATATATAATTCTCCATTTATAACATTATACCAAAAAGTAAGGTAGTTGTCAAGAAATATTTTCTGTAGGGGGTTAGGTATTCCCTAAGGCTTTGGGTATTTGTCTTTTATAGACTTTCTATGTAAATAGAAGTTTGAAGTTTTTGCTGTTTCTCCAAATTTACCCGCAACAATATCTTGGTACAATATATCTAATTGTTCCCCAAAATACCAATAAGCTTGGGCTCTCTTTTTTGCGTAGTCGTCTCCGCCTTTATTAACCGATAATGTTATCATATAAATACTCGTCTGATGCATTAAATTGCATTCCTATTCTTCTATAGGTGGGTTTTGTAAATACTACACCATAGAGTCCAACTTCCGTTGCTTTAACTCTAAGTGTACCGCTTGAATCCATGTCCCCTTTAGCAACGCCATCTATTGAAATAGATGTGCCAGCAGGAACGCCTGTGAAATCTATATAATCTGTACCATTTGCAGACATATAAGATTTGCTTTGTGTTATTGAGAACTCGGTTAAATCACCAAGTGTAAAAGTAATACCATCGCTATCAATAATAGCATATTTTCTATAGGTATCCTGGAAATCTGTGTCGCTTTTAGCAATTTTATAACCAGACCTGTTGTAACTACTCCAATCGGAAGCTACATACTTCAAACCAGGGTGGCTTGCCGCAATCTCAAATGTTGTTGTGTTATATTCAATAACCATTAATTTTCTCCGTCATATATTAATTCATATTTTTTTGTTGCATATTTTTCTAATTCTGTGACCGCTACATCAGTATTGGTAAAATTTTTCTTATCAATCCAAAATCTAGCAATGTTTGGGTTGTTGTCCATTGGTTGTAGTACTACTCCTACTTTGTTGGGTTTTAAATTATCAGGTATAGTTTCATCTAACTGCCATGAACATTTAAATTCTAAACAAAGACTTTGTTGCTTTGTCCCGTATATGTTGCAACCAGGTTTAGCACAATGTTTACACCAATCTCCTGTTGGAGTAAAATAACCGTTCGGTTCAAACTCGTCTTCAGTAGGGGCAAATACGGTAGGTATTAATCTACAGCATTCACTACAATCTCCACAAGCTCTCATCTCAACTCCAAATCACAAAGAGCAACATATATACTCCGTTGACTTGTATCAGTACCAGGCCAATCACCTGCACTTAGACCCGTCATATTGTAATGAGCTTCTGTACCCGATGCATAAACTGCTCTAGCTTCTGCTTGAATATTTATTTGAATTCTTCCCTGCGTTGTATCATAGTATGGAAAATGTCTATAACGAAAACCTTGAGAAGTTCTATATTCACCAATAGAAGTTGTATAATACGTAAATCCTACTGCATTTTGTGTATTATGATCCCCTCTAACTGAAGTTTGAATAAGAACCAGCGGGCATCTATCTGTAGATCCATCAGAAAATAGACTTCTATTATAATAGTGGTATACAAATAATACTCTATCAGTCGCTCCAAAAGTAACATTATAAGTTGCGTGATCTTTAACTACAAGAGTTTTGCCTTCTTGCGAATCAATGCCTATTGTTGTATCTGCAATATCACTTCTAAATGCAAAATTATTATGAGTAGTTCCAGTAACATCTTGTCCTGGTTTTGATACCCATAAACCCCATTTACTAAGTCCGGCATGCTTTCCTAATAATACTCTATTTGCCATTATACAGCCTCCGAATAAACAAGAACCTGTATAGATATATCATTACCTGTGCCACCCTCCCAATAAGGAGTTATACTAATTGTTCCAGTATTGCTACTATTAGTTATTCCAATTGTATAAGTAGGTACAACAAAAGTATTTGAATAATCAATGGTACCACCATGTAATCCTATTTCTGCTGTTGCTCTTGCTACACCTGTTGTTTGAGAAACACATCTTACATCAACCCATGAGTCTGTAGCGCTGGCAGTTGTACTAGCAAAACTTTGAGCAAAACACTTATTACCAAAAGAATTAAAAGTTTGATTAACAGCAGTATTATGGTACGAATCCGTAAAGTTAAATTCTTTCCAAAAAAGTACTTGAATAGAAGAAGTTTGAGTAGCAGTACTAGAATCAAATATAAAATGATCATTATCACTACCTGTTACATCAACACCACCCTTAGATACGTATAAACCATATCCAAAAGTTGCGTGATCTCCTAATAGTACCCTGTTTGCCATAATTTTTCCTTATTGATTAGTTTTTATTCTATATACAATTACTTTATAAGACTTTCCATGAATGCTTGATGGATAAGTCAAAGCATAATTACTATGATGAGAAGTAGTGTAATTCATAGTATCACCGCTAGAAGCAGAATTATCTGCTGCACCAAAAATAGTTACACTAGAAGTAGTAACTCTTGCTCTAAATTCAGAGTATCTAATTTGGGCAAAACCTTTTCCACCGCCGGGTCCGCCGGGCATTCCACCAGGATTCCCACCCATAGCACCGCCACCGTTATGAACAAGTATATTATCTGCAAAATAATTCTGAAATTTGTCTATTTCTATATTAAATACGTGACTAGTCCCAGTTACTGTTTCTATTGTTTTAACTTTCTCATTAAGTAATTGATCTCCAATTTTTAATTTTCTCATCTGTGGTATAGGATATTCAGCACCCCAAACCATACAATCTCTATAATATTCATCTGGACTTACACAACTCCAACCTTTACCTACAACCCAAAAAGGGTGACCAGAAGTTAGTCTTAAACCATTAACTTTAACAAAACTGTGTACTTCATGTAAACTTTGGTTTGATATATAACTTTCTACTTCTTGCCCTTCATTAGTGTCATAACTAATAACTGCATCTCCGATTTGTAAATTCTGTATTTCTTGTTCTCCCTCTGGAGTTCTAACTAAAGTATCAGGTAAAAGACAACCACTGCCACCACTTACTCTACCCCACCATGAAGGAATACTTTTAACAGTAGTTCCACTAAATTCTGTTATTTGTATATATGGAATATAAGCTAATCCAGTTATTGTTCCTGTCTGCGTCGGAGTACCAGAACCAGGAATTGTTAGAGTCATAATTTGATGTATTTGACCACTACCATAAGGCGTATTGGTGTTAAAAATTAAATTATTTCCCGTAGCAGATTTAACATCTTGACCACTCTTAGATACAAAAAGCCCATATCCTTCGGTGTTATGTTTTCCTAATAATACTCTGTTTGCCATGATTAACTATCCGCTATTAAAATATAAGGTTGAGACGTTGTTGCTACTAATTCGATTCTTGCTCCACTACTATTTCCTAGTTTTAAAGCTCCTGCAGTAATAGTAGTAGCCCAACCATTTATAAGTTGGTTTGCAGGGGAATAGTTACTGACATTTCCTAAACCTACATTTGATGCTGTTGTTCCTGATCGTATAGTTGAAGTAGAATCATTGTCTACATTTCCTAAACCAATATCAGTTGCAGTTAAAGATATTCTATTTGCATTAATAGAAACACTTCCAGCATTTACATCTGCGGCTGCATTACCAGAAGTTACTGGAGTGAAATTAATTTCATTAGCTGTAATTGAGTTACCAGTTATCTGACTTGCAGTAATACAATTAGCTGCTAAATTAGCGGTACTAACTGTGTTTGCTGCTATTTGACTTGCAGTAATACTCGATGCTGTAATTTTTCCACCATCAATAGTAGTAGTTCCTGCATTTACTACAGTAGCTGGATTATAGGTTGCTGAACCATCTGTTAAGTTATTACTTGAGAAAGTTACAAGACCACTAAATCCTATACCCTGAACAGAAGCTGAAAATGTTAAGTTGCTAGAAGCAGATGTTGCACTACCACCACCCGCAGTATCTTCTACAGCTGTAAAATATGAATACCAGTATTTGTTTGCGTTGCCTGCGGCAAAAGTTGGTGGAGTTAGTGACCACCCACTTGTTAAACCATTAAAAGAGTTATTAGAAAAAGCATAAGAAGTTGCAGAAGGCGTATTTGGTTGACTAGCCGCACTTGCTTGATGATATACAAAATGATTTACTCTTGCTTTACCTGAACTACCTGGACTACCTGGACTACCATCATCACCTGAGTCAGTTCTAAGAATTGTTACAGATGAAGTATATGTATTATTTGCTCCTGAATCTCTTTCAGCTGTTGTAGATGTTACAGTAGCGGTTATTTGAACATTTGTATTACTACCCATATTCGCTTTACTTAAAACACGAGTATCCCCCGAACCTGTTAAAGTCACACTAGGACTAGTAGTAAAAACAACTGCCGCTGATAAATTATGTCTTCGAGCAGTAAAAGTTATATCATTAGGGCTTGATATATTTCCATCAGTATCAGACTTAAAGTTGTGTGAGTCAGCTTGAAGTATTACCTCAAATAAGCTACTAGGTATAACTGTGGTAGCGTTCGCAGAACCATGAAAAGCACTATATAATACTTTTTGTTTGCCTCTTCTAAAAATACTTTTTTTATGTCTTATCCAATAGTATCTAGTAGCACCATCTAAACCTACATTATGTTGGAAAGTTGTTGCTGTACCTTTTACAGTTGCTAAAAGATTACCATATTGACTATTTGAAGTATTAAACCAAATTTCTGATTCACTACTTGCTTTTGTTCCACTAGCGTTTGTCCAACTTAAGTTAATAGAACCAACAGCTCCAGCACTTGCTGCCAAGTTACTCGGAGTTCCTGGTACTGCTTCAATTGGTGCTCTAAAGTCATCATTAAGTACACTAGGTAATCTTGGAGGTTGTATAGTATAAAAACTATCATCATATTCGTCTGCTGAAACAGTTACATTACAGTTTTCTTGAAAGTTTAAGTTTTTAATTCTAAATAGTTTACCTGACCAACCAAACTTAGTGTGTGATATTTTAATTGTATCACCCGCTTTAAGTAATAAACCTTTTGGACCCATTGTAAAGTTTATAGACATACCAAACCGAGACTTTCTTAAAAAGTTCTCTACATTTATACGAGCATTAAAATAGTTAATTACAGAAGGTTGTGATAAACTACCTTGTTTAACTATCATTTTGTCTGCTTTAAGCATATTTGAATCGTAGAAACTAACTGATTTACCCTTCCACTGAGATGCTGGCATTTCTATTTGAGAGTTTACAGTATTATACGCTTTTGATACACCTGCATCTTTTACAGATATATTACCTATAATATCAGATTCTGTAATATATCTAACATTTAACTCTGATCCTTTTGTATATCCTGTGTCTCCAGAATTTGCTATATCTGAAGCTATTGTATCTGTTGTTGTAGCTATATTTATTACATACTTGCCAGATTCAAAAGTTAACATAGCGTTCATTTGTTGTAAGAAACCAGAAACGGTATCTAAGACAGATGAAGAAGTATCTACTGTTCCACAAGTCTGGTGTCTAGTAACCCATCTTTGATGATGTTTTTCCCACCCTAAGTATCTCCAATATTTTACAAATGACATATCATATAAACTAAACACAACTGGATTCATATAAGAAACAGCATTACTTGCTGCTGTATTAGTTAAACTAATAGTTAATGATGTGCTACTTATTGTAGTAGACTTACTATTTGTGCTTCCTGATTGAGATATTTTATAAATAGGAAAGCTTGTTAAGTATGCCATACCATTTGTTGTTCCAGAGGTATGTGTAGGTTTAGTGCTTTTTGCTCCAGCACTTGTTACTCTATAATATCCCTTACTTGTATATATAATATCACCCACTTCATATGAGTGGCTATTTTTCATAAATTCTTTTGTAAAACTACCGAAACATTCTTCCATAACAACTTCGGTGGCACTACTAGTGGACGCTCGGACTCGACCCATAGTTAATATGTTTCCGCTAGTAGTGCCGTCTGAGGTCAGAACATATCTGTCTCCCGCAGTAGCTGATGCTGATGCTATATTTAGAGTTTGAGTTCCACGACTATCACAAACTCTTGCTGCATGTAACCAATCTGATTTCGATAAATCATTATTAGCATCTAATCCTTTTCCGTAAACTTTAGAAGTCATATAATCCATTAACTGCATAGTAGGGTTAATGGTTACTCTTAAATCTGGTCTTGAGAATATTTTATATTTATAAGTTACTCCTGATCTTTCAGCTGGTGCATCTCCTGCGTCCCATGGAGTAGTTATTGATGCTACTCTAGTTGAGCCTATATAATCTTCTATCATACGAACTTGTCTTGTTATTTCTCCACCACTATCAGTTGCAGTTAGTTCTATTTCTAAACCATTATAAACATCATTAGTACTAGAAGCTGTGTCAGGTAATTTTACCTGATTTCTAGTAATTACTTCTACAGTTTGGGTTGTACTAACATTCGCTGAAGTTGTTCCTGTTTCACCTGTTAATAGTATCGGATTTCCAGTTCCGTTAGGTTGTGTAATTTTTACAGGAATTTGATCATAAATACTTAAGTCTAAATTTTCTAATTGACCATCTGTATAACCCATATTCATGATGTCATCTAATCCAAAAAATTGTGGTCCAGTAGTTGTCCATAATTCTGTACCAACTGTTCCTCCTATTGTATATACAGGAGGTGCAGAACTAGAAGTAGTTACTGATGTAGTTGTTACTTTTAAACAAGTACTAATAGTTCCTTCATCAAATACGTGATCTGCAGTATTCATATGCCATGTCTGGTTGGACGCATTCTTCATATAGAAGTTTTTAATTGCAGGTATACCATCAGTATAATTTAAGTCTGGTGCATCGCTGAAGCGGAATCTATATTCTTCTACACCATCTGGACCAATCATTGCCCATTTATCTATAATAAACACATCTGCATTTAAAACACCATCTCCTGTAGTATTATAGAGTGTAACACTATCTCCAACGCTAAAATGAGCGTGTGATTCTGAACCACTACTATAGCTTCCATTTGGAACATGCTGATAGCTATAATCATAATTAGCACATTTTACTAATTTTCCTCTAACTACATACTCTAGTTCTGGCACGGTAGTAGCATCTTGAGCTATTTCGATATCATTTAATACATATGCTGTATCCAATAATCTATGGTTTGGACTCCAGTATATTTCTTTATCATCATCAAAATAGTCTGCTTGTCTTTTAAATTTTGGAGAGTTAGCTATAGATACCATAGTACTATCAGCTTCTTGATCTGATTTACCACTATGAACTGTCATAAGAAGATTATTAGGTGTTGTAAATTTTGCTGTTTCTCTGTCAATAAGACCTTGAGCATCAGAAACAGTTGTAGCACCTACTAAAGAAGTATTAGTAGTATTATAATGATTTATACCTCTTACAGTTACCTTCTGAAACCCTTGTCCATATTGTCCATCAGTTCCATAAGATATACCTAATTGTTCAATAGAATCTCCATGGTCTGTCCAATCTTGAGTAGTAGAACCAGTAACTCCAACACCCGACATTTGAGCTCCACCAAGTGTTTGTCCTAAATCTGCTCTACCTCTACAAACTACACTTGCTTCATCTTTTAAAGTACCACTAGTAACATCTCTATCATCAGAGTCTTCTTTATTAAAACATATAGAAGGAACTCCATCTATATAAACATCATATATTCCACCAATTTCTCCTTCACAAAGCATATCCATAACAAATACATTATTTGAATCATTACTTTTAGTATCTACAAATACAGGTCTGCCTTTTACTTTATCTATTCCATAAACTACAGGTATATATTTAGAACTCAATGAAAAGTTTAAATCTACATCTCTATCGGTTATTTCCGTTTCTGTGTAAGTTTTAACTTTAGTAGATAAACCAAAGAATTTTTTCTTTACTTTTAACTTTTCTACTTGTTCAGAGTGTTTATATGTTGCTAAAATATTAATAGTATCTTCGGCATGAGCAAATCCCATATCTGTCGCATATACTTCTCTTTTTGCTACATCTGGTTGAGGAAAGCCATTATTATTTAATGCTCTATGTACTGCATCATTTGATAATCTTCCGTTTACTTGTACAAAATCTCCCCAATGACTTGTAAGATACCATTTTACTTTTAAATTTCTTGTAGGATCATCTACTATATCTGTTTTAGAAATAAGACCTCTAAATATAATATAAGGTGCTCCTATTATTGAATTATCTGTTGGATCTAAAAATACTTTATAAACAGATACTTCTCTGTTATGATATGACTTAAGGTTATCCTGATTATCCATCTCAACCAAAGGCCCTTTCATTTCATCAGTATCAAGTTTAAGAGTTATAGAAGTACCAGAACTTTGATCTGTAATAGTACTGTTTTCCATAATATTAGCATCAGCAGTTGTTGGTTTTAAAACTTTACTTACTGTCATAACAGTACCGTTTGTTTTAATTCCTGTAATTACACAAGTTTTTCCAGAATTAGTACCACCAGTTATTAATACTTTATCTCCTTCTCTAAAACCTTCTTCGATTAAATTTACTACATTAGGTACAGTAATAGTACTACCACTATTTGCCATAGTAATATCGCTACGAGTTATGGAATTAAATAAAGTTTCTGCAGTTACAGTAAGAGTTAAACTTGTCGCCTTTGGATCGGTACTTTCACTAAATCCACCCGCACCTGACATACTATTAGCATAATATATTTGGGCTCCATTACTATTACCATTTATATCCGTAGTACCATCATCAAATGAAATATTAAAAGCTGCGTCTGTTAAATACCCATATCTAGCCGCATCTGTATTTACGATAGTAGATACACTAGGTATTTTACGAGGTCTTTCAAATTTTATTAAATGTGCATAAGCAAACGGCTGATTGTTTATAAGCCGTTTTTTTGTTGCTACATTTAAAGCTCTTTCACCCATTATGCCTGCGCTTCCTCTAAGTTAAGTGAAAAAGCAAAAAGATTATTAGTACCTAAACTATACTCTTGTACGTCGCTTTTCATTATTACTCTAAATAATGGTTGGTAATAATCTATACCACTACCACTACTTACAGCTCTTTGTAAGGGTGGAGAAAAATAAACTAATCTTTGTGCTGTTGTAGGTTGTGAGTGTAAACCACTATGATAATCTCCATTATTCATAACTCTCGTTACCCTGTATGCTTTAGTATGTAAACTATCGTCACTATCTGTAATAGTAAACATATCACCCGGTTTTGGTGTAGTTGCTTGAGTAGTAGAATGACCAGCTTGTAGCATAAACTCTGCTCCCTGGTTTAAAGCACTTGCTGCAGTGGGTGTATTACTAGCGGTATGGGTTGCAAAAGAAGATACTCTACCTTTGTATTGATTTGGTAGCTGTACATAAAAAGGATTTAATCTTCCTTTCATAAGAAGAAAGTTAAATATAGGCTCAAATTGATCTCTAGTCATAGGGTTATAACTTATTGCTATATCCCACTTTTGTCCAGCTTTTCGTCTAGTAATGACCCTACCACTATTAGTTCTACTAACTTGCGTGGGAGCGTTAGAGGTAAATTTAATTGAAGCAAATCCGGGACCAGCAACTCCTCCACTATTTGTAGCTAAAGCTTGTCCTGCATCACCGATTGGATTATTCGGATCAGGTAATATATCTAAAAAACTAGTAAATGTTGCCATTAGTAATCAATTCCTCCTGCACTTTTAGGTGAGCCACCTATTAAATGATCAGTTTCTACCGACTCTAGGAACTCTTGTCCATAATCGTTTGCTGCAGATCTAATCATACTTATTATATTTCCTTGTTGGGCTTGTAGCACTTCTTCTACACCTTGTGAATCTATTGCATTAATAGTAAAGTGTGCTGCTACTTGTTTTCCACCCATAGCATCGTTTGGTACAACTTGCATAGAATCGAGTGGTCTAATCATTTCTGGTCCGCGTTCTCCTACAAGTACGTTTCCTCCATCTGCATAACCTTTGCGTAATCCTGCAGCACCTCCTTGTGCTTGGAAGTTATTTGCATTTGTTCCAATACCACGCTGTCCCATTAAGTATGACATTTCACCAGCACCTGCTGATTTTGATACATCAACTCTATTTGATCTTTTTCCTACTGTTATTGAAGGAGGTGTTGGAGTACTGGCATCTCCTGACGCACCTTGATATTGTTGTTTTCTTATTATAGCTACTTGAGCTAAACCCATAGCACCTATAAGCATTGCAGGAATAGATGCAAAGAATCCCATTCTTTTACCCTCTTCTCCAAGAACTCCAGCTACTGCTGCTGCTGTACTTGCAATTGCTCCTGCTATTTGCATCTTTTTAGTTCTTTCAAAATTCTTTCTTGCTATAGCATCTTTTTTACTTTCAAGTGCTTTTATTTTATTTACACTCTCTGCTGATTTACCGTCTCTTTTCTTTTCTGCCTCTATTTGTTGATCAATAGCTGCTATAGCTTGTTTTCCGCTAGCTGCCATTATAGAGCTTATAGATTGTATAGCTGCTGCAGCTGCAGCGAATCTATCTGCGGCTGTATTAGAAGAATTAGCCATTATTTCAAAAGCACTAGCCATTTGAATTCCACCCTCAAATACAGCACCTGCAAGTTCTCCTTCTGGACCAAGCTCTCTTAAACTTTTTAACATAGGTTGAACTGCTTCATTCATTGCAGATACTCTAGTTTGGAATACAGCACTTTGTTCTTCACTAATACCACCAATAGCCTCTAGTCCTTGTTCTCTAAGGGCATCAAATTGGGCTAAATCTTCACTATTAGTACCACTATCTAGCATCTCTAATCTTGCTTCGTCAAAAGCTTTATTTAAGTTTTTAGCTGCTGTAACTTTATCATCAATAATTGCTTGTATTATAGAAGCATTTTGATCTCCTTTAAACATAGCATCTCTAACAGTATTTAAATCCTCACCAGCCGCTCCTGTCATATTACCTACACCACCACCAAAATCTAAACCTGCATATGACTTATCTGTTTCCATTTGTCTTATTTTTTCTTGGCTTATAGATTTTTCTATATTAAAAGTTTTCTTTAAATCATTAAGAATACCCTGTCTTGTTTCTAATGCAGTTCCGTCTGCTGTCATTTTAGCATCTAATATAGCCATTTCTATGTTAAATTTGGCTTCAGTAAGTTTTAAATCTTGTTTTGCAGTTTTAATTTTTATCTCGGCTGCTCTTTGTTCTATTTCAAACTGTTGTCTAGCGTTTAAAGCACCACCCTGCCCTTTTGAAATATTTAGTAGTCTCTGTTGTATTTTAAACATTTTTTCTTCAGTTTGAGCACGCTCTTCTGCTAACTTATTTTCGAGACCTTTGTCTTTTAATTTAGCTTTTTGTAATAAGGCTAATTTATGTGCATCTGTAATTTCTTTAGCCATAATTACCGACCGTTTTTCTTCCATCTGTAGTAAAGTAGCTAAATTTTGCTTATCTTCAGCAGTTAATTCCTTTGCGTCTGATCTCGCCTTGTATTCGTCTGACAAGAATCCCATTCTTGCTTTTTGAGCTGTTATCTCATCATCTATCGCAGTCTTTTCTATCTTGTAGCTTTCATTAGTAAGATCTATTCTTTTCTTCATACCTACTATGGTATCATCACCTGCAAGTTTAAGAGATTTTTTTAATCTTTCATTTGTAGCTATTAAAGTTTTATTCTTTATTTCAGCTTCTGCCATTCTAGCGGTTAATTCTGTAAAACTCAAAATATTATCTTGTATGGTGCTATTCATATTCTTTGCAGCCATGTCCATAATACCCTGTTGTTTATTAAATTCATCTGTGCCTACTGCATATTTTTTTATCTCTCTGCTGGCATCTTCAAACGATTTCTTATGTCCTTCAAAGAAATCGTCCACCCCTAAACCTTCTACAAGTTTTTTAGTATTTTCACTTAAACCCATATATTGTTCAGCTACTGCCGTAATACCTTTCTTTTCATCTAACTCTGTTACTGCTTTATTAATATCATTAAACACATCAGCAATAGAAGCAGATGAACCTCTCATTCTACCTGCAGCCATAAATTTATCTATTTTTATACCTTCATTTTGAGTTATCTGACCCAAAGCACCAACAGCATCAGCCATTGCCATAGTTTCTGAAGTACCTACTTTCATTATTTTTGCTAGTATTTGAGAATTTGTCATCAGACTCAGTGAGCCCTTCTCTAGTTTTTCTTGTTTTTCTATTTGGTCTACAAAGCTTTGAGTTAAAGCTCCAAAAACACTTCCTTCTTCCTTTATAGCAGCTACAAAATCATTTACTCCACCGGCACCTGTACCTAAAGCATCTGATAGCTCTTCCGAAGCTTCTCCCGTGCCCATTAATATTTCTTCTATACCCCTAAGACCTGTCATTGCTGAGCTATCAAAGTTAAGACCTACTACTGAGTCGAGTCTTTTTGCTCTCTGTGCGGCAAGTTGCTCTTGATATTCTCTTGCAATTTTTAGAGCTTGATTAGTGTCCTTTTCCATGGCGTCAACGTTTATATAGTCTACATTACCTTCTTCAGCACCAGATAAAGTATTCATTGCACCTGCTAGCGTTTGCCTCATTCCTAAAGTCACACTCATAAATTCAGCTACTTTTGTCTGTATAGCTGCAAAAAATCTCATTAATTGATCTAATAAATTCTTAAAAGCTCTTGTTATAAAACCTACGAAATCTCGTCCTTTTTCTTTAATGGCTTCAAATAAACCTGCCATAATACCTAATTTTTCATTTACTTTTTCTTGTGCGGCTACTTGTAATTCATATGCAGATACTAACTCTCTTACTGATGTTCCAGATATTGTAATCTGCTCAGATTGAGTCTTTCCCGCCATATTAGCTTCTCTTGTAGAAGTAGCAACATTTTTTATTGCAGAATTAGTAGCCTGCATAGATTTTGCTAATTTACTAGATTCCGGTATTAATCCACCTACAAACTTAAATAATTTTTTCAGAGCAACTAAAACTAAATCAATAGCAAACAAAAACTGACCAATAACAGGTATAGCGGTAAATATTCCTTTTACTGCAACTTTTGCAGATAAACCAAAACTAGTGAAACCAACCTTTGCTCTTTTCAATGGTTTAATTATGCCTTGTATTCTTCTTCCAAGAAATGTAGTTGCTGTAGCAGTAGTTCTTTTATTTTTTGCAATTCTATTCATTCTTTTAGAATATTTTTTACCTTCGGCTCTAGCATCAGCCATTGCTTTTTTGTAGTTTTCAAATCCACCACCGCCCGGCTCATCAAGACCACTAAGTATACTTGCTCCTTTTGTTTCAAAATCAGCTCCAGCTCTACCACCAAGTCTTGCTTCTAAAGATTGCGAACCTAATTGTTTTCTTTTTGCCAAAAGATTGTCTAACTGTTGGCTTTCTTCTTTAGCAGCTTTAACCCTTGCTTGAATAAATCCTTTTTGACTATTTTGATTTTTCTTTATATATTCATGTAAATCTCTTTGTGCAGCTTTAATTTCGTCAACAGATACTTTTTCTCTTTTCATTTTTTCTATGACTCTGTCGTAGTTTTTAAAGCCTGTACCTAGCGTTCTTGTTTTTTCTACAATCGCTTTTTGGGCTCGTTCGTTAGCTCTTACTTCTGCTTCTGCAGTTTGTTGTATTTTCATACCTAATTCAGCCATTTTACCGCCCATAGTACTAAGAGCTGGTAGTGCAGCTTTTATAACGCCTTTAGTAATTATAGCAAAAAACCCAGCTAATAGTAGCTGATTATTTGCCAATAAATCAACAAAAGGCCCAAGCACGCTGTTGACAAGATTCATGAATTTTTTAGATAAATCTGTTAAAGAAGCTGCTAATCTATCGTATGGGTTAGGGTCAACAGCATCTGCAATTTCAGAAAACTTTTCACTACCTTGAGTTATAATTTCATTTGTAAATGCTTGTCCTTTTTGAAATCTTGTTAATTCACTCGCTGTTTTACCAATAGAGGCAGCATATTTTTCAGCTGCATCATCTAGTCTTACAAAGATACCTAATTCATCAAGAATCTCAGGCTCTAGTTTTGCAGCACCACGAACTAATCTATCTTGTGCATCTCCGACATCTCTGCCTAGTGCTAAAGCTGCTCCTTTAGCTACTTTGGTAAGTCCTAATAATTGTGCGTCACTGAAATTAGCACTAGCACCTGTAGCGGCTGTTCTGAGTGCTTGGTCTAAAGATAATGCTCCGTCAGCAGCCTCTCTTATTCTTTGTGCTAATGCACCAAGGTTTCTACCGGAGGCTTCCCCTACGGCTTCTAGACCTTGTACTAATTGGGCTGTTTGAGCTGCTGATCGTAAAGCAGTAAATGCTGCGGTTGCAGCAAAGACGTTTGCGGCTAATGTTGCGTAAGCACCAACAAGACCTGAGGAACCTTTCCCCATTCCTTGTTGCATTTTTGAAAATTGTTTGGTAGAGTTGGAGGTCATTCCCGCCATGCCGTGAAGCTGACGTCTAGCGCCTCCCGTTTTATGTCCTAAGTTTTCCGTGGATTTTGCAGTCTTATCTACAGCTTTAGTAGTTTTCTTAGCTGCCGCCTCAGCCTTCATAAGCTTCATAGCATCTACATCTATAGTTAGTACAATTTGATTTTCATTAGCCATTTATTTTTTCTTTATTTTATCATATGCCGCTTTTATTTGATCTTGCGACTCTTTTCGAGTTATTCTTTCCATTTCAAGACATAATTCGAGTATATATTCTTTGTTATACTCAGGTACTTTATGAAAGTTATAAAGTAACTCTAAGTTTGTAAAATCTTTTCCTACAAAACCTACATCAGGGTACATTCTATCTCCTAATGCGTTAAATATATTTATAGCAGTATGAACCATGTCTGGAAAATCCTCTACGTCAGGAGGACATCTATCCCAATCTATTTCTTCGCCAGTTTGCTCTACCATTCGCAAATACTGGTCTTTATTCATACCTATTTTTTCATGGTTTAGCCACAGTTTTAATTTTTGGCTTACTTGTTCGCGGTTTTGCAGTACGAAAATTCTCGAGGTCAAAGACTACCTCGTTGAGCCAATTATCAAACTCACTTGAGTTTTCTACAAGATGTTGAGCATTTTCTGCAGAGTAAGGTAATTCTGCTGTAGGGTCTGCTTGTTTTAAATCAACTAGTACTAAATCTTCCAAGTAAGCTAGTTGTAATCCTTTCCAGCCTTTAACTGTAGCATTTGTAAACTCTACAATAAACTTTTCCTCATCTAATGATTCCTCAAAGCCCCGAGTTTTTCTGTTAAATTTGTTTTGTGTGCATCTTTTTCGTAATGCGACGAGTTCTTTTCGGGAGAGATTTGCTAGTTCGACTTCAAATCCATCAAGACCAGGAAACTCCACCCAAACGGTCTTAGTGTCGACCAACAGGGATTTTAATTCCATTATATTCTCCTATGAATATTGTGTGATTCTAGATTCTAATGCGGTATTGTCTAAAGACCGAAAATCATAACTTTGACTGTAAGCTTCGCCCATTTGTAATCTTGCTGTATACATAATAGGATTTAAGTTTACCTGAAAAAATGGAGTTCCACTAGTTGGAGTTCCCATTTTAAAGCCTTTTATAGTTAAGTTACTACTAGTGCTAAAATCATCAAATTGTGTGACATTATTGTCAGTTTGGTATTGACGTATTTCTCCCGATGCAATACGTTTACCTAAAGTAAATGTTGTTGGAAATATAGCATTACTAGAGTCTGTTACTTCAAGACTATCGTTAAGAGTTTCGTAAGGTGTCCATGCTATCTCATTTTGAATTTGTAAATTACAGCTTATAATACTGCTCATATTTAAACTATCAATTGTGAGATATGGATATACTATGAGAGGTGTTCTCGTGGCAGACTCAGATTGAGCACTACCTGGGATTGAATATGATTCATTTCCTACTCTCGTTAGTTTTTTTCCTTGTCCTTCACATCTTATTTGAAATTGATTCGTTGGTACAAAATCAAATGTAGCTCCTGTAATAACAGCACTTTCTAATTTAAAAGTACTACTTCCAGTTTGTATGTAGATATCGAACGTTCTTAGATTCTGAGTAGTAATTCCTGCATCTACTTCTGTTTCAACTATCGTTGCTAAATCTACTATAAGGGACTCGTCTTTTTCAACTGTTAAAGGAACATCAAAACTAAACGAAGCAGGGTTTGCTTTTGTTACGCTTGTGCCTTCAAACATTTTTGATTGATCGTGCAGAGTCTTTACTGAGTACGCATCTTCCGCAAATGTTTGGTCTAAGGATATGGCGGAAGTAGTATAGATTCTATACTTATTTCCGCCATAAACTATGTATAGCTTACTCTCGCGAAGAAAACTATAAGACATTTAAATTACCTAGGCAGTTTCTGCTCTATGCGTAGTACCATACTTGTTGGCTTCACTATGCGAGGTAGAACCTAGATATTTGACTTTCATTTCATCTCCAGTTAGGAGGTCTGTTCCGTGAGCTGCGAACTCTACAGAAGCTGAAATTAAGTCACCGACTTCAATAACTGGTACAGTTAAGTGAGCTTTTGGCATGTTGAATTCAACACCAGGTGCTGTAAAGTCACCTGAATCCATTGCGTCACCATCTGAACCAACGGCTCCTGCTACACCCATGTATAAGCGCATATCAAATGCGTTAGTCACGAGGTCAGTCGCTGCTGCTAAATCGGTTAATAATTGGTTTGAACCATTAGATTTTGTATCAAGATACATGGTTAGTGAACCACTAATAGTTCTGGCACCTGTAAAGGAGCCGATTGGTTTGTCTACAACACCAATAGTTTCTGGAGTTACATAAGTAACATTATTCTCTATACTAATAGAGCCGCCAGTTATATTAATATCGTATGTACGATCGTCCAAGCCACCTGAGCTTGCACCACCGCCTTGTGCGTCTGCATCAAGGTATAAACTAGAAAGTTTGTTTCTCAAGTAATCTGCATCACTCGGACCAGTAGTATCGGCATAGTTATAACCTTCTACATAAGTATCGGTTGTGCCACTAGAATGTGTTAAACTAGCGCCATCAGCATCATATGCTTCGATAACGTATTTAGAAGGATCATCATATGCTTCTGTTACTTGGTCAATAGTAGTTGCACTACCAGACCATGTAATCTGTGCGATCCCATCAATAGAAAAATCTACTTCTGCAGAATTTATTTGAGCAGCATTAAGTCTATATGTTGTATTCTCAAGTGCAAAAAATATGTTCAATTTCATGAGTTCGTGGTTATCTGATTCCAAGAAATCAACTAGAGCACCATTAGTAGCACTAGTACTGGTTGCTATTGCAGCGCCTGAGGCGTCTGATAGACCTGTACCAGCTAATGCTGACCATAGTATGTTTTCACACATATCATATGTTCCATTTGCTCTGAAACTTGCTGAACCATGAACAAAAGGTCTTACATAAGTTGCAAAAGACCATTCTGCTGGTGGTAGCGAATCGTTGAATCGTTTCGATCCACGATTGGGTGCTGCACCCGCTTCATTAATAGTTACATCTGTAGATTCACTTCCTTGAGAGAAGCTGTATCCATCTAATACACCTATTCTAAAACAGTTTGCGCTTGTACCATTTCCTACAAAACGTCCCGATCCTGCTCTTGCTCCATCAGCTGTTGTTGTTCCTGTAACAGTTTTAACAGTAACAATAAGTCCACTAGCTGAACCGTTATTAGTTCCTGCATAGTTTTCTACTGCTGTTTCTGTAGCTGTTTCATCTGCAACAAAACCATTTCCTCTGTAGTTATTTGGAATTGCTATAGTTTCAACGGCACCTGAGCCTGAGATAGAGAGAACGATACATTTTGCATTGTCTCCTGAAGCGGAGGTAGTACCTAAAGTAACGATATCACCCACAGCATACCCAGTACCTTTAGTACTAACATATGCAGTAAGAATACCACCACCTGCGGTAGGGACTCCATTCGCGGAGCTTACAAATACTTTCGTATTCCGTGAAAGATTTAAAGCCATTGCTTTTCTCCTATTTCTTCTTTGAAAGTACTAAGCAAGATATTTATCTGCCTGTAATTTCACTTTTTTAATACCTAACTTGTAAAGCTATTTCACCTAATGCTAGTGGGGCTAACACACCCTCATCAGTTGCAATAGTTAGTATAGTTGAGGAAGTTGTTTTGAGGTTCGGACTGACTGTATCGTCATATGTCAAAACGTCATTATTATCAATAACTCTCTCAATATCTTCTAATAAAAGAGCTAATTCTTCTTGTGAGTCGGTTTCATCAGAAACATATATTCTTATTTCTAAACTTAAAAACCGCCATTTAAAGCCATCGGGTTGATACTCTCGTGTTTCATCACCCGCTACCACACATATTGATGGAAATTGGGTTATTTGATCTATAAATAATGTATGCCCGTGTACATTATTTGAAACATTAGAGTTGTAAGGAGATTGACCATTTAGCCTTAATTTGATCTCATTTACAAAGGCATCAACTACTTTATTTCGTTGTGTTCTATACTCAGATGCCATTATACTCTCCTAACTGTTAGTTTTTGTTCAATTCTTCCCTGAGCCAAGTTTCTTATACTTTTGGCTATTAGCGGCTTAGGGTTGTAAGCTAATGGCCATCTTCTTTGTCCTGCATTCTCAAATGTTGCATAAGGATTTAATAAATAAGTGTATTTTGCCACCACACTATTTTGTCCTTCTGTTAACTCTAGTAGTTGTACTGAGTTTGAAAATCTACCTGATTTATTCATAAGAGCAGGTCTTCCCATATTTCTTCTAACTTCTGCTCCTAATCTACTATTTATATATTTCTTTATTTTAATTAGTTCAGCGTTTCCTGCTGTTCCTTTTTCGCCTTTCTTTTGTCTAGCTTGTTCCGCTTTTGCTACAGATACTTTCTGAGCAAGTGTCAACTTTTTAGTTGAGGGTTTTTTACCAGATCTAGGTTTTTTAAGTGTTGCTTTCCTAGGTTTAGCTTTAATTTTTGGTATTGCACCCCTTACACTAACTTTCTTAATATTTTTCTTTTTCTTAGCGTCTTTTACAACAGTTCTAATAAAATCTCTTTTAGCTGCTTCCTCTACTTGTTTCTTAAAAGGTTTACTGGCTTTAAGAGCTGCCGCTTTTTCTTTATTTAAATATGAAAGATTATCTTGTAGTATCTTTTCACACGCTTTTATAAACTTTCCTTTAACTTTTCCATCAATATTATCGTATTTTAATGGTATATCTTTGTCGTTAAGTGTTAGTTTTACTACCCTTTTTTGTCCATACTTTTTCGTATCAAGTCTAGTATCTTCTTTTAATTCAATTCCTAAAGCATTAATTAATGTTTCTGCTATTGGTACTGACTTGAGCAGTGAACTAAATTGACCTTGTATTTCATCTGCTTTTAAGGTTAAAAAAGCCTCATAAACTGATGCATCTAGATGAGTTGTTCTCATACCTTTTTCATCGCTTTGATCAGGATAACCTCCCGAGCCTACCTCAACATCTAATTTTAACTCACTATACTTTTCTAACCAAAGTTTAAAGGTTTTTTCCGCAATATATTTATAAAACATTTGATAGTTTGTATTACTCCAACCACCTGTTTTATTCTTAATCGTTCCCGGAGTAATTATAAATTCTGGTAAAGTTTTTGAACTTCCCTTAATTCTATAAGCACCTGGTACTGGACCTGACATACTTGGAATAGATGTACCTGATGTGGTAGTCCACTCATTAAGTACTTTTTCTACTAAACCTTTCCAAGTTCTTTCCGTAAATGCTCCTGGTTTAGCTTTTTTAATAACTAATGGGGCAATGTTTGGTCTATTTTCATATTTTTTATAAATAGCAAATATAGTTGCCTTAGCCATTGCTGTTGCAGCTTGAGACATATTTACAGTAACAATATGAACCATCTTGTCCCCTACTGCTTCTACTGCTTTGTCATAAGCTTTACCGCCTTTAGAGCTAAATAGGTCAGAGACTTCTTTTTTTATTGAGCCTATAGCCACTACTTATAAATCTTATAAAAATCTAGTATCCTTTTTATGTGATCTGGAAAACCAATGTTTCCAGATATACCAGAAGTGCTTTGATTTTCAATCATAGCTCCTGCAATCTGCATACGAGCCTTTCTTTCATCTTTCATGTAATATTTGATTAAATCATATACCGCTAATTTTAAGTCTGCAGGAGTTGAAGCGTAACCGGCTCTATAAACAACTTTTACTGCTTTATAACCTTTTGGAAAATATTTAACACCAGTACTAGTTGTACGGACTATACTGTCCGTTGTAGTATCAAGTATATATTCATATTTACCACTACTATCAGAATTTTCTGTGATTAGTGTAACGTATGAACTTGCTTGATCATCTCTTTCTTGTACTTGGCTTACTGAAACTAAAGGACTTTCATCTAGCATAACTCTAGAAGTCACGCCATCTAGTATATCAAAATATTCCGTTTTATTTGAACTGTAGTAGTCTACAAAAGATACTCCACAGTACGTTTTAACTATTTGAGTAACTTGAGGTATTAAAGTATTAATTCGAGCATCTTCCTGAACGCCTTTGAGTCCCGAAAAGTCTTTATACTCTTGTAATGTTACTAAATTTGCCATAATTTCCTTTAAAGATATTATGTGGGGAGAAACCTCCCCACATAAAAATCATTAGGTATTAACTACCTTTGTACTGATAAGCCCACTTAGAAGTAGCACCATCGATCATGTCGGTGAAGCCAAGTCTTTGTGAAGCAACAAGCACTCTGCGCTGATTCGCAACTTCGTAATCAGACTCGATGGTTACACCGCGGAGTCTAGGCATTACGTAGTTCTTAGCATATACAGCTATTGCTGCTGGCATGTTAACTGCAGCAGTTGGGAATTCGTCACAGACTAAGACTTTAGAGCCAAAGACCATTCCGATTTCGCCATTCAATTTAGTAGCCATA
>Ga0208669_1000072_pt1 | contig 41625 bp, 23 predicted proteins | sample 21_taG_FD_184095 | JGI IMG/M metagenome (GOLD analysis project Ga0208669, IMG submission 184095) | Marine viral communities from the Subarctic Pacific Ocean - 21_ETSP_OMZ_AT15319 metaG (SPAdes) (version 2) | ecosystem: Environmental > Aquatic > Marine > Oceanic | place: Pacific Ocean | collected...
AACTTTTATTTCTAAAACTGTAAAAGTTCCTAATCTAAAACTTAATTCGTATTTTTCTTTTTTGTTCCCGGCGTCAAAACCGTTTATCCAATTCACTTTCATTATCTTATTACATAATTAATTCCTAATTTAAAATCATACCACTCTCTATTCCAATATTTGTTATATTTACCTTCTGCAAATATACCTAATTGTTTATCTATTTTTCTACCAAATATAATACCACCTGAGTAATCATACCATTGTTCTCCGTTGTTATAGTTGTGGTAAGAGAATTCATCTCCGTTATCATAGTGATAAGGAAGTATATTTCCCCAGCTATGCAACCAATAATTCTTATCGTAGTAATAGTAATCAAAACCTATAACTACTGAATGCTGCATAATTCTACTTAATTCATTTCTCTTCCTAGTACTGTAATCAGATAGGACGGTAGGTATAACAACCTCTTTCCACACGTCAGAACTATTAGCTACAACGTTACCGCTTGGATCTCTATATTCACTGTTTTTAACATTAATAGTATAACCTTCTTGAATAGCTAAGTAAGTATAATGTAAATTACCATTATCTAAAACCCACTCTTCTAGTGGATCATAACCGTATGGTTCCGCCAATCGGTGCGCAGCTCCTATACTAAACGCTAAGTGTTTGTCTTTCTTAAATCTATATCTTTCTGATAATTCAAAATATTCTACATCAGCGAAACCATCTTTTAAATACTCTACCTTGGCAGCAAAGTAATTAACACACAAAGGATCTTCGCAATCATCTTCAGAACTATATCTAATAAAATGGTGTTGGTCTACATAATCAATTCCTTGTTGTCTAGCGTAATCTATTTCAAATAAATATTCTACTCCTCTGATTTTACCAACAGTAGCAGCATCTGTATAATTAGACTCCGTACCATCATAAAACGTTTGTGCTTTATTTTCATGACCAAATCTAGCTATTTTTCTAATACCTATAGTGATAGAATAATCATATGGAGTTTCTATTGTCGATGTCTGTAGTCCATCTATAATCGAAAATTGTTTTACGTCAGATATCGATGTCCCTCCATTTACAGCTCCATATACTGTAGAAAACTTTAAATTATCCTTTAGTATTTTTTCAATATCATATTCGTGTCCCTTGTAACTAAATTGTGAATAACTAAATAACGGTAGTAAAAGTAATATTAATATTTTTTTCATTTCTTTGTTCCTAATTTAATTTTTACTCCAAGACTAGGACCTAATCTATATCCTTCTCCTGGATAATCATATTTTTTACTAGTGGATCCTCCGCCTTGAACTCCAAGGGTGATTCCACCAAATTTAGTTGGTTTATATACACCTGCAAATCCACCACCATGACTTCCTTCTTTAGTAACAGTACCACTAGCACTAACTATAGGTTGTGCAGTTTTCTTTTGCTTCTTGGTTTTTAAACTTTTTTCTAACTTTGTTACAGTATCATCTTCATCCGTTTTAAAGGGAAAAGCGCTATTTTTATATTTTAATTTAAACGGTCCACTCATTTTACAATTTTCTTTTCTACTGTTCCGTCACTATATATAAAGAACAATAATTGATTTTTAGTTATTTCAGCGGGTCTACCTAATATATCTGTTATCATTATTAAATTAGACATTCTTTTTGGTAACGGTCCAACCCAACTTCCTTCACAGTGATTATATGTTAGTTGACATATCTCATCCCATTCGTTTTCACAGCAATATTCATCTACGTCTATTACCCAAGCGTAACAAGGGTTGTTTAACCAATAAGGTGAACCAGGCCCAGTAACACAACCAGCATCATAGTTGCAACTGTTATCACTAACATTCGCTTCGCTATCATAGTTGTACGCATTTGGATCAATACATCCTTCAACCACAGCGACACATGAACCGTTTTCAGTATTAGCTGTTGAATCATAGTTAAGAGCACTACTGTCGGTACAACCATACACATAACTAATACAACTAAAATCTTCCGTATTGGCTTCGGGATTGTAGTTAAGCATAGAAGGGTCAGTACAACCATAAACATAAGGCTCACAGTTACTAGGATTATATTCAGCATTTGCTAAGGGATTAAAATTAAACATCATTGTATCTGTACATCCATAAACATAGGGAACACAAGTCCCATCGTCACAATTCGCAAGCGGACTATAATTAAACATCGTCGGATCTGTACAACCGTACAAATATGCTATACACGTGTCGGGAGTGTTAGCTAGCGGATTATAGTTAAACGCTAAAGATTCCATACATCCATAAACGAATGGAATACACCCTCCGTTATCTACATTCGCAGTGGAATCATAATTATAAGCAGTTGAATCCATGCATCCAAACGCAACCAAAACATTACAACTATCTTGTATATTAAAATCAACATAAACCCCGTTAGACGTGTCTATATGATATTCTAGATATGCAGGACTAATACATCCGGGAACATAATAACAAGTTTCCGAAGTATTAGCATTTAGATTATAGTTAAACGCTGTTGAATCCATACAGCCCTCTACAATTTCTACGCATTCGTTACCACAATAAGTGGTACCTGCATAAGTAAAAAACGGTTGCATAAAAGGAGGAGCTACGCTCAATACTGTATCCCCCATTGGATTTATTAAAGTAAACCCACACTCTAAAGCAGTGTTAGAAGCTTGAGCGCTCACGAAGAACTTAGCTTGCACTAGTTTAGGTGCGTTTAACTGAATCGTATAAGTTTGATTAAAACCACTAGTCATCATAAACTCAGTGGTATCATCTTGGTATATTTCTAATTTACTTCCTACCCAACCATTACCTACAAGATCGTGTAGTATAAGAGTGTAGTCACAACTATCTATGTAGTCCATAGTGTTTGCGGTAGAATCGTAATTAAACATTGTACTATCTGTACAACCATGTATCTTTAAAGTAGCACAGCTACTATCTGTTACGGTAGCTGATGGATTGTACTCTAAATAGCTATCATCCATACAGCCTGGAATAGGAGGTGGTGGCGTACAACTATCAGAGGTAAACGCGTGCGTGGAATCTGTCCCAAAATTTGGTACGGTACCATATACCAAGGTATCGCCACATTGCGTCACATAATAAGATCCGTCATTTCCTCCCCACAAACTTCCATTTAAACCATCTCCGTATGAATCGTATATCGTAAATTCAAAATTTCCTTTGTCAATACAGATTGGTATAAATTGTGGTTCGTAATCAGGAGCGTTTGTATATGGTCCTCCTGAAAATAAAACAGTACCATTAGTATCTTTTATGTCCCATGTTGTTTCGGATTGGAACTGATCCAGGTTAATATTTACCATTGCTGGTACACAATTTCCTACCGGTGGTGGTGGATTAGGCATACATTGCGGCACTGTTCTTGTGGAATATAAACCACTACTAAAACTAACTGTTGGTTTGTTTACTATAGTATCTTCGCAAACGACAACGTAATAACTACCATTCATACCATCTCCGTACGTATCTTTCATTAAAAATACAACTGTTGTTATTGTGTTAGCTATATAACAAGTGTCTAAATGATTAGTATTAGAAGAAGTGTAATAACCAGGTGGAACATTAGCTATGGTGTCTCCATATAAACTATCTGCAAATAATACCCAATAAGTTTCAGAGGGATAAGAATCTGTTGTAACGCTTATAACACATTCTTTTTGTCCAAATGTAAACAGCGGTAATAATAATAGTAGTAGTATTTTCTTCATTTAAAAATCGCTCATTAATTGTTCGTCTATTTCTTCTTGCACCTCTTCTCTTGTTGCTACCATTTTAAAACTTAAATCAGCTTGAAATCTAGCTACCTCTTCGTCATCTTTAAATATTATAATAGTAGGTACAACCGCTATTTTATGCTTTTTCTGTAACTCTACATCTTTACTTACGTCTATATAAGAATATGTTTGAACATCTTCTAGGTCGTGAGCCCAATCTACTTTGTTCGCCTCGTTCCAACTAGCGTTAAATACAGCCACTTGTATTTGACCGTAAGACGTTCCAGCCACTATCATAAATATAATAATTAATAAATAAGCTGTCCATATCTTGTAAATTGGTTTCATCTATTATAAATTTTATCTTCAATTTTTTCTAGAGTTTTTTTCATTTCCTCTATATCTGATTGAGTTGTCAATATTGTCTGTCTAATCATTTGATCTTTCATATCGAACTCCATCCTTGTAACCTCAGCATCAGGTATTTCTTCTAAAATTTGTTCTTTTAGAATATTAACATCTACTTGCACTGGTTTTTCTTTAGCCTCTTGTATTTCAGCCATAAGAGAATACCACCCACCTACAACCACAAATATACCAGCGGCTATCATCCCCATTGTTTTGATGCTCATTTTGAACGCAGTGTCCTCGTTTAATTCTTTAGCCATTTCTATATATTAGTTTTGTATATAATTACGTATTTTTTGCTTTATTTAATCGTGGTAATAGCAATAGCCACTTTTAGAACTCGTCATCATACCACAACGCTCCTTCTTCTTTTTACTTACTTGCTTCATTTTTATACATCGCGTCTTCTTTCCACTTTTGTTTTGATCAACCTTCTCATGAATAGTACAATAAGATTGACCAGGCTTTATAGTGGTTTTACATCTTTTACCACTCCTGCTTACCGCAGCACATTTTATATCTTTTTTACCGTCTTTCTTTTCTTGCTCTTGTTTCTTTATATTATCTTCTATTACTTTCTTCTCTTCTTCTTCTTTTTTCTTTTCTCTTATTTCTTTTTTAACTTTTGCTTTTTCTTTACTGATTATTTTCTTTTCTTCTTTAACCTCTTCTTTCGCCTCTATAACTACCTCTCTTTTACCTAGACCTAAACTCCATCTATTTATACCTGTAGCCAAAGCTATTCTTTGCCATGTTTCATAATCTGAGTTCGAAGCGTCTCTAAGATTATTTATTTTTTGTAAAAGTCTATCAGCTGGAATATTGAACACCGCAGAAAGAGCATTCGCTGACATTGACAGAAGCGGATTATCTATGTGAAAGCCAATTTTTGGTATAACATCTTTGTTATATTCCCAATCCTTTAAAACACCTCTTCTAATTTTTCTAATTTTAGATCCAATTGGAGGTGACACGCTTAATAAATCATATATAACCTCGTCATAATCAGCGTTGTAACCTTTTTTGTTTTGGGTTTGAAATTCTATTACTGCGTTTTTTATAGCAGACGGAACGGCGCCTAAAGTACCCATACCTCTCATGTAACTATCTATTATGGTCTCGTAAAACCTAGCGTCTTTCTTTTCGTTAAAGCCGCTTTCTACTTTTTCTAAATCATCTTCGTCTTTAGCAAACATTGCGTTGGCTAAGAATGAGAATATCGCCGTTTGCGCTATGCCGTAATAAACGGCACTCATTAAATTTTCAGCGGTGTTACCTCTTCTATTTACTATATCTTGAATACGCCTCTTGTGTCTTCTAAACATCTGCATAGGCGTGTTAGCGAACATAAGTATTGGTCTACCAATAGCGCTTCTTTGTTGTGCTGATATAAAATCAGGACGAGATGATTGTTGTGTTGCTTCTGTTATTTCCGTGAACTCTATCCAAGCTTGTTTTTCAGCTTGTGCTTTAGACATACCTTGCTTCATCAAACTTCTTATTTTATTTCTATAAAACGTCGCTCCACCGGAAGCAATAGCAAAACTATCTGCGTATTTTGTAGGTATGAATCCTTTTTCTAATAAGTAAGCTAAAGCTCTTTCTGCTTTATTACTTTTGCCAGACAAAGCGCTTATCAATTCATTAGCTTCTATATTTATTTTTAATCCAGATCTTCTTTGAAGCAACATATCTGAGTTAAATATTTTAGCAAAATCTTTCCAGTACTGTGGTTGGTTAGCGAAAGCTTGCGCGGCTCTAAATGGATTATTAAACGTACCGTTCATATAATTGATAGAAGATATAGTTTGTAGCGCCGCTGATTTAACATTCCAAAACATAATAGCACCACCAGATCTATTTATCCAATTCATCCAACTATTCGTTATGCCATCCGTTCCATAAGGTCTATTTTGACCTGTTTCCATAGCCCACAACATCGATTCTATATGTTCTCTATGTCTAGATCCATAAATAGCTTCTATTTTATTCATGTTTTCCCCTACTAACTTGCCTCCCTCCCATGTACCAAATATAGCTTCTCTATTTTCCTTAAATTCTGTTAAGAACAAATCCCTATAATGATTATCTGCTAATTTTTGTAAATCTCCAGTTATAGTCTCGGCCAACCAGTAATCTTTTGGTTTTGCATACCCCTCCGGAAGCTTAGTTATTTTCGACACACCTTCGGCAAAAGCTATTAGTTGTTCATTATTTTTAACGAAATTATCTAGTAACTTAACATCTCTTTTAGACATACCAGGTATTTCGTAACCAGCTTTGTTCCAAAGATAAGTTCTTATAGCGTTTTCAACAGTATAAACACCTTCCCCAACCTTATCACGTAGTTGCTTTGTAACCTCTGGCATAGATTTCCTTAACACGCTATAATCATTGGACATAGTTTGTTTTGTAGAATGGATTTCATTGTAAGCTCTATTATAAGGTTTCTGTAATTTATCTTCAAAGAATTTTTTATGCGCTTCTCCCTTTTTACCTCTACCAGCGAAGGAGTAAGTAACTAATCCTTGGAAATCTTCCATACCTGTGCTTCCCCACCATTTCCACACGCCTTTTCTTCTTCCAATTTCTTTTGCCTTACCTTCGCTAAACTTTTTGAAACTTTCTACGCCTTTTACTTCTTCTAATATTTTATTAAAATCCCTACTTAAATCTACTTTACTAAACATTCTGTTATCTCGAGGCAACCCTTTAATGTCAGGATCTACTTTACGTAATTTATCAAAGTCAACCCTCAATTTACCATCAACTCTTTTCATGACGTCCATCAATTCAAGTTCACGAGGCGTTTTAAATCCTATTTCTGTAATCTTTTCATTAACCAAGGCTTTCCCAAACCAAACGTTTGTGTTCCCATCTATTATCTCGAGTGCTACTAAATCACCTTGTTTTTCCCAATTAAGCTCTCTTCCATTATTAATAGAATTAGTTTTACCGTCTGGTCCAATTGTACGAGTTTCTATTTCCTTACCATTCTTAAAATCCGTAATCCTTTTTATTTTTCCATTGGCCCTGTAAATCTTTTCTTTAACCGTTATACCGTTAACTTTGTTTTCTACAACTTTAGTTCCTTCAGGATGAAAATAATAACCCTCAGCGTCTAAACTTCTTTCAACGTGGTATTCTGTTGTAACAGTTTTCTTATCCTTACTAGTAGTTCTAGTTTCCATAACAAACTCTTGAACCTTACCTCCGCCTATAGGAACTAACTCTACTGTTCTAGTGACTCTACCTTCTTTAATTCTTATAACAGGAGCATCTGTAGCGTTGTCCATTCTATCCCAATACTGTCCGTTAGCTTTAAATCCTATTAATTTACCGTTTTGAAACACCATACTTTTTGGACCATCTGAATAATGTTCCCATGTCTTACGGCTTCCTTCTGTTAATTTACCATCTTTCTTCTGCGCAAGACACCACGGATTAGAATTTTCTCCAAAATGAGTATCCATAACTTTTCTAACAGCAAGTTGCCCCTCCTTAGTGTTCTCAACAACGTGTTCTGTAATACCGTGTTTTTTGTTTGTAACCGTGCCTTTAGCAAACTCTTTTACGGTATTAGGATCTGTAGGTTTCGCTTTAGTTTTACCAGCGTATTTTTCTATAATCTGATTAGGATTTGTATAAGAGAATATATCCTCTTTATATTTTTCAGCTAATTCTACAGCGTCTTTTACTTTGTACCCATCTTCTCTTAACTTTATATTACTCGTAGCTAACCATTTAGTTGTTATTCTCTCGTATTTTCTTTTCTTACCATCGGGAATATTTAAATTGTCTACAAAGGTAAACATATTGTCTATGGTCTTAGAAACTAGTCCTTCTTTAACTAAATCAAGACGTAATTTAGATATAGTTTTTTCGTATTCTGCTCTATGAACTTTAGAAAATTGTACGTTTTTATAGTTGTCAGGAGAATCCAATTTGTCTACGTCTTTAACTTCGTTTAAAGACTTTTCTTTTAATGTTTTAGAATCAACTTTTTCATATCCAGTTTTAGCTATCTGTACTTTGGATTTGATATCTAATTGATCTAAAACGTCCTTAACAGCTTTAACGTTCTGCATAGCGTCGTCCGCAAAATACATATCATTATATCCTTCTGCAAACTTCTCTAACATCCACATTGCCTTGGCCTCACCAGTGCTGTTACCTAACCCCGTTATATTCTTTAAAGGAATATTTAATCCTTGGGATTTTAAAAACTCGTGTATAGCAACTTGAGCCGCCGGTGGTCTAGCCGTTAATACATACGTATCTTTTGTACCGAATTTTTTAGCCCTATTTAATGCCTTTTTAAAGAAGGGTCCTTGAGCTCCTTCTGTAACGATATTAAATTCTGAAAAATCAAACTCAGCCCCTTGTTCTTTAAGTAAAGATCCTTTGCTAGCAAACTCACCAGCGTTCAATCTCCCTTTGACATATCCTTTGGTAAAACTATCTAACTTACCAACTAAATCAGATGGCATTGGATCGCCTTGTTTTAAATTATCCGTGTTCACTTCTGCAAATCGTTCTCCAAATAATTCTTGAAATCCTTTTTTATTTTCCATCACGGCTTTATGGTTACGTTCAACTATAAAGTCTTTTAATGATCTTTCTTTTCTAGCTTTATTCCTCGCTAACGCAACGTCTAAAGAAGTCTCAACAAACATCATTTGAACATCATACCCAGCTTCTTTAAATTTCCTAACTTGTGCGCTCATAGACACAGAGCTAGCACCAGTTCCATCTACTATTATGCCATCTCCCTTACCTTGGAATTTCGTTTGTTTACGTTGAGCTATATCTCTAGCCTCCCATTGTAAACTACCCCATTTGCTAGCTTGCTCTGGCGTGAAATCCCTCATATCTTTTGGAAGTCCACTGTTTTTAACTAACCACTCAAGTGATATATCTTGATTAACTATTTTAAATCCTTGTTTTTCTAAACCTAATTGTTTTATAACGTTTGATTTACCACTACCAGCACCACCCGCCATAAATATGACCTTTCTCTTAGGTTGTGGTTTACCCGATGGATTCGGTAAGGTATATCTAACACCAGATTTAGTATAAGCTAGAGTGTCATCGAAGTCCCAAGTACTCATTCCTTTTTCCTTCTTGTATTTACTTCTACCCAACTCTATAGCTTTGTCGATAGTAATCAAATCCCTTATCGCTTTTTTAACATTGACTCTAGAGTGAGATTTTGGACCAACAGCATTTCGTATTGATTCGTTAGCTTTTTTAAGTATAAGGTTATTCTCTTTTACATTAGTAGCATCAACAGTGTAAGCTTCTGGTCCCCATTGTGATTTCTCTAAAGTTTCTAACACTCCTTTCATTTGTTCTAAAGTATACTCACTAGCTAACACGTCTCCAACGCGTCTACCTTTATTTGGTCCAGATATATAAATTTGGTTTGCTTCAGACCCCTTCCTAGTCAATACATTTAATATAGCGTTAGTAGTCAAATTAGCCTTTCCTTCCAACGCGTAAGCTTCACTGTAACTAGTTCTACCCTTAGCGTCGTTTTTCAACTGTAGAGTTTTTGGAACTAGAGATTGTGTCGATGTTTCCATAAATACGTCTAGATCTTTCAAGAACTCCTCGCTTATTATTGGCTCGCCTGTTTCTTTATCAAATTTAGCTTTATTTTCAACAAAAACTTGCATTTGATGTTCGTTATTATTTAAAAGTTGTCTTTCGTGTTCCCAATGTAACTCGTCTTTCGTTTTATATTCTTTTAATGTACCTTTTTTATTCTCAAACGTATACGTTCCAGGTTTACTACCTTCCCAAGCAATATGTTCTAAGTTGTAGTTCATAGCTTTTTCTATACCTGTAGAATGCTCAGATTGCATAGCGTTATGTACCATTACGTTTTCTAAAGCTATTTGCTCGCCTAAATCTCTAGTTTCTATATCAAAAGCTTTTTTCCTAGCAGTAAGAAAATCTTTAGCTAGCGTTTCGTTTGCTTTTACAGTAGCCTCGTATCCAGAAGACTTTTGATTATAAGAGAATTTACCTCTAACAAAGTCAACTAACATCATGTCTGCTTCAGACTGTTTTAGTTTTCCTCTATCGACAAGCTTCTTTAAACGTTTGGCCTCAGTATTTATTTGTCTTTTTAGAGTACCAAAATTACCAGGAACAAAACACTTGTCATATCTACCGTCATATACATTACCCTTATCTATAATTCTTTCTTTCCCAAAGTAACTATCTAATGACGCTACGGAATTCTCTCTTGCATCTTTAGAAATTATAGTTTTGTTTATACTCTTTCCTTCGTTTATAATTTCTCTTCTAGCTCTACTATTCCAACCAAAAGTAGTTAACAACGCGGCTAAAGCATTTTTAGGTATATGCTTATAGTGAACAGGCATATTGTTTAAAACTAAAACATTATTATCTTTTCTTTTTTGAATTAAATCAAGAGAGTTATTTACATTAGCAAGAGATACGTTTTCTGAATTAACGTTATATTTTTCAGCTAATTGCTTAGCGCTTTTTGCTTCTTCTTTTTCGAAACGTTCGGATTCCTTAGGTGTTTCGTAAAAGTCTTTTATACTTTGTAGTTTAGTAACTTTTGTTATTAATTCTAATCCTTGAGCTTCTACGAGTCCGTTTTCTAAAATCTCTCTGATAGCTGGATTTTCTTTTCCAAAAACATCATCAATCATTTTGAAATCATAAAACTCACCAGTTTGTTGACGTCTAATAATATCAGAAATTCTTTGAGCTTCAGTGCTACTAATATCTATTATAGCTTCAGTCATTTTTTCACGGAATCCTTTTATTTCCGTTACATTACTAAAGGCTTTGTGAGGTTTGCCGTCTGCTAACTTCAACATAGTAGATTCAAAAACTCTACCCTCTGCATCTAGTAATTCTCTAATAGGTTGGCTAGTAAGTATTTTGCTAGTTAAATAAAGCAGTCCTTTTGTCTCTTCTCCAACTCCTTTTTTAATATCTTTTTCTTTTCCTCCAGCGGCTTCAAAACTCTTTTTACTAGTATATACTTTTCCGTTTATTTCGTATACGTTCCTAGGATTAGTTTTAAAAGTACCGTTAGACATTATACCAACAGATTCTCTAAGATCAGATATTACTTTAGATGATTCTGATTTTTTACGGTGTGCAAAAAAGTTTTCTTTTGATCTAATTGTTCTTAACTTATCCTTTCCAGTGGTAACTAAAGTCCCAGCTTTTTCTTGTTTAGTGTAAGCTACCTTCTGTATTTCACGTGGCACTCCAGCGGATTCAGCAGGAACTTGAGTAGTTTTAGTTATAGGTTGGCCAAGTTTGTCTACGTCTCTATAGTCAACAGGTTTTGTTATAAAACCTTCTGGTAAAACGTGACCAAACATAGTTGGTATAAACTTATCTAACATTGGTTGAACAGCCTCTATATCTTGCTTATCTATATTAGCTCCCTTCTTTATTTTTTCCGCAAGCACTTCGTGTATAAACTTTCCTTTGTTCTGTCCTTTTTTATACGTACGTCCTCCAGTAAATATTTTTACTGTTTCGGCTAGCATTGCAACCTCTAGAGTTTTGTAGTTCTTACCTTCTGTAGCTTTTTTAAGTTTCTCTATATTTGTACTACCGTCTTTGTTTTTAAATTGATTTTGAATAGCGTCGTAAATTTCCTTAACTTGGTTACCTTTACCTGTGTTTACCTCACCAAAAGCTTCGTGTAGTTTTAGTTTTTCAGACTCTAATTGTATACGATCATTTATTTCTCTAGACGTCTCAGCTTGAATCATTTCAAAAGCATCGAGATCCATTTTTCTTTCAACGCCTTCTTCAGATAAAGATGTTTCTTTTTTATCTCTAACTAAATCCTTAGCATTTCTAAATACGTTTAAAAGTTTTTGATTTCCGAAAGTGTTAACCCAACCAGAGAAACCAGGATACTTACCTTCTTTTTTGTATTTAGAAATTTCTGTAATATCAAAGTTTCTCATGTGCCCACCTTGTTTGATTTGATTAGCATTAAGCCCGGCGAGCTCTTGTACTACTTGACTAGCAAAAGCTCTTTCATCTAAAATTTTACCTCCAGATTTTCTGTTAAACTCACTAGTCTTCTTTAACATAACGTCAAAGATATTGTCAGCTTTTTCTAAATAAGTATCAAACCATCTTCCCTCCATAGGGTTGCTATCAGGTCCTTTCCATTCTTTATTCCATATTTCTCCAACTTCTTTTTTTGTATATTTATTTTTATCAGTACCCTCTATCTTTTTATTTAATAGCTCTTTATAGTTTCCCTCGGCAGCCTCGTTTATCTTATCCATTTTAGCTTTTACCTCTGCGGAAATAGGAACTTTACTAAACGACGAATAAGCTCCAGCTGCTAACTCGGGATTTCTCTTCATAAAGTCTTTCATCTGCCACTTGCTAACACCTCTATTCGACGCATCATATAAGGATTCTAACATGTTTTGTAGACTAGTAGCGTCTTCTACAGAGTATTCTTTTCCCTTTCCGATATTTGGAAAAACCTTGTTTATATAAGGCATAAAAGTATTTTGAATCTTTTGAGCGGTACTTCTATCAAGCTTTATCTCTTTATTCTTCAAAGCTTCTACATACGACGTTAAATATTCCTCGTAGTATTCTTCCTTGGGAACTTTTATTTCTATTGGTTTACCAGTTTTTGGATCTATAAGTCTTTGGCTAGTCTTAGTAGCGTAGTTCTTTTTTATTCTATCTTCCAATACTTTTCTAGCATTAGGATTTGATTTTTCTAAATTTTTTAAAAATTTATCTATAATAACTCTACCCTCTTTAGTTACCACATACTTTCCGTCCGCTCGTTTTTCCTTCAAAACATCTCTCAATATATAATGAACCACCTCGTGTATACCAGTACCCAACGTTAAGGCTTTGGCCGCTGTTTCTGGATTGACAATTATTCTATCTGGTTGACCTTTTTTTCCTCTTATGTGAACACCAGCCGTACCCTCAGATCCTTTACCAGCTAATCTTTCGTACACTTGTTCAACGGTTTCAATTACTTCTCCTTTTTTGTTTTTAGTTTCTTTAGCTATTTCAAATTCAGCGCCTAGATCTTTGGCTATAGATTCTGCTATAATTAACTCTTCCGTAACTCTCTTTTTAAAAGCAGCTTCTAACGATTCAACAACCTCTAAGTGTTTCTTGTCTAATCCCTCAGTGGCTTTTTCTATTACCTTTCCTTCTTTGTTTTTAACCTCTTTACTACCGTTTATTTCCTTTTCTAGTATTTTAATCCTAGTGTCATTTTCTCCCTTCTTATTGTTCTTTTTTAATCTGTCTAATTCACTCTTCTTTTTAAGTAATTCAACGGTTTGTTCAATAAATTTATGCTGTTCTTTTTCGGTTTTAAATAAAATTTTATGCGACTTAACGTTTTCAACTACACTTTTGTAAAACTCCCTTTGGCTTTCCATAGTTTCCCTAAGTTTAGGATAACTTTGTCCAAACTCTACTTGTAGTTTCGCTATGTAATATTCAAATTGAGTGTCTGTCATATTTGCAAAATCAACAACGTCTTTACCGTTTAACTCCTTCCCCATTTGTATCTTTTTCTGTAATCTAAATGTGAGCTTGTCTGTTTCTTTTTGCTTTTTCTTATCTTTAGCTATCAACTCCTTAGCTTTAACTAAATCGTTACGGAACTGCATGTCCGCAACAGACGTTTTAATTTCTTTTAACTCTAAATCTAATTTTTCTTTGAGTTGTTTTTCTTTTTTTAAAGCTTTTTTATCTTTTTTGTTTAGTTCTTCTTTGTTTTTTGTTTTTTCTTTAGCTTCGTTAAGATCTTCTTCTATTTTTTTATATTCTTTCTGGTATCTATCTCTAGCTTCAGTTTCTTTTTTAGCACCGGCGTTATCTATTTCATTAGGATCAGCTACTTTTCGCGGAGATTCTTTAATACCTAGAATCTTAGATGCCTTACTTACTTTAAAAACATTTATTTTCATGTTTTCGATGTCCTTAGCTACTGCTTTCATAGTACCACTATTAGGACCAAGAAGATTGAGTGTTAACATCCCTATATAGTCACTAACCATATGTTTTGCTGATTCGTAGTATACTTCATCTCTATATTCTTGTTCTGAACTAAATCCTTCTTCTTCCCATTTAGAAAAGTCAACTTGAAGCCAACTGTCACCACTAAACACTTTAGCGATCTCCATAGATCCAACCCCACTAACAGCTCCTAAATGAGCGCTGAATACCTTGTCTAGAGTTTTTATCTTTTCTACTTTTTCCATCAACGAAATTCCATACTTAGTAGTATATAATTTCTGTATTATTTTTTTAGAAAGTTCATTACCAACTCCAAGACCAAAAGCAAATTGCCAGTTAAATGATTCTTCCAGCCCTCCTTTTCCAGGATTATATACCATTGGATCCATATCAAAAAGTAAACCTCCAACTTGATCGGCTCCAGCAAGTACAACTAACTCTTCAGTACCAGCAACGAAAAGACTTGAAACAAAATTCCATGTTTTACTTTTACTTCCCATTTGAAGAATATTTCTAAAAGCGTTTCCAAAAGCAGTTATCTGCGCGCCAGTTAACTTTTTAGTTATAATCACAGAAGCTACAAGAGGCGCTATATCAACCACAAAATCTCTACCACCTTCTAAGACATCTCTAAGATCCACCTCGTGCCCAAACCAAGTTCCTAAACTCGCGTACTCACTACCATCTCTTTTAATTCCTAACCCCTTCTCTGTTTTTTGTATATTTAAAATATCACCAAAATTTTGTACATTCCAATCCACTTCCTCGTCAGCTGTCATGCCCGTAAAGTCAGTAGTCCATCGCTCGGTAAAAAAGTTTCCTTCGGGAAGTAAGGTTGGATCCTGGTTTAAATCTAAAGCCCTACTCAATGACTTAAACTTACCAAGAGCATTGTTGTAAGTTTCATAATTTTGATTATCAGCGGTGAATTTTCTTAATCCAGGTTGTATCTGTCCAGTTTCAATAATTTTATTTAAATTCGCCTCAAGGTCTTCTTTTCCTATAGCCATCACAACATCATATAACTCTCCTAATAACGTTTCACTATCAAACATCACCAGTTCGGGATCCTCACTCATTAGTTGTTGTACAGCTGCCACTACCTCGTATGCTGCGGCCTTTCTCTGTAATTGCAACATATCGGGTTTATTGTCTAAAGCTAATATCCTAGCATTCTCTTCGTCCTCCGCAGATATAGTACCGATCTTACTTTGAATATATTCTGCGTATTCTTCTTTTGAGGTAAACGTTTCTCCGTTATCACCAATAGCATCCTTCCAATTATCAAGATTAACCTCTTCTTCAGGAACGTCTTCCCAGTTTATCCACTTCCCATTTTTGTTGTAAAGTGTAACGTACCCTAATTCTTCATTCTTAGCAACTCCTCCTTCGAAATCTCCTGATTCAAACAAATCGTAAGTTTCTTTATGTGTTCCTGTGTAATACGTTGAAGCTACTTCTTGAATGTTTTCAAGCTCTACTGCCATTCCGTTTTTCACCAAGTTTTCCTCTTCTATCTTAACTGCTTTTCTGGAGTTATTTATATTTTTTATTTGTGATCTGTCTACATATTCACTAAAGAATCTATATTTAAATTTTCCGTGATTTGGATCTTCAAAAGATTCATTCTCAGCTGCTCCTTGAAAATCTGAACCAAAAACCCAATCGAAAACCATCACAGCTTTTTCGTCCGCATCAGTACCGTAATCTTCCATATAAGCTCCGTAAATATATTTGTTGTTTGCGATACTACCAAAATCCGGCATTTCTACGCCTCTAAGAAACTTTCCCCATCCCACGGCATCTCCCCAAGCCTGAGTAGCAAAGGCGTTGTCTCCTAATTCCTCAGCTAAAATTGTGGCTGGATCGTCGGTTCCGTATTTTTCTACAAGTTCGTTTTTAAAGACGTTTAACTCTGCCTCCATGCCTTGTTCGACTTCCATAGCATGAAATTGATCTAGAACAGCTGAACCTCCACCCCAACCACCTCCACTTGCCCCTACAGTGTTATCTACTTTTTGATATTCGTATTCCTTCAGATTATATAGATTAGAATTGTAATTCTCTATCAATTCATTTACTTCTTCTAGATCTAACTCATCTGATTCTGATTCAACAGTCTCCCACGGAAAAGCGTTTCCATATAGATCGGTTTCTGCGTCAGCGTGAGACACTGGAACCGATTCACCGTTTGGCCCAAAGTAAGCCCCGCCTCCTGTGGGTCCAGCTTGATATCTCCATCCCGCGGGAGGACCAAAAGAACTAAGATCTAATTTGTTCATTAATTCATCTGATTCAGCTATTTCAGATTCCGATAACTTTTCTTGTGTGCTTGTTTTATCATAATTTTTAACATCAACTTCATCGTGATCGTCATCATGCTGCTCTATAAACGCATCAACATCACCTTCAAAACCATGAAGTTCCTTGTGGGCTTCGTGGGATATTGGTCCTGTGTTTTCTACTTTATGTTTTAACGGGGATTTAGTCTTAGTCATGCTGTAGATTTATTGGAAGATGCGTCTGATGTAAGACGTTTTTTTATCAACGCGAGTTCTTTTTCGTTGTATAAACCAGAGTTAACGTATTTATCGTAACTATTAGAATTTTTCTCTTGATTACCGTAGTTAGGATCAAAAGCTCTTTTCAACCTACTAGCATAGTAATTATGTAATTTATTATCTATTTTTGGATTAAAAGATTCTATGGATGTATTTAGTCCGTCCATATTGCCACCGTTAGCCTCTATCATTTTTGGTAAAATTTCGTCTTGTAAAGCGTATATTCCACCCCAATCATCCGCAAGAGCTTGTGGCCAGTATTCTTTTAGTAAATTACTAACAAAATAATCTATATCAAACGGAGGAATTTTATCTCCTCTAGCGCCAGCCTCTTGCATATCTTGGATAGCCCCCATGTATCTACCCTCACCGTCGCCTTTACTTTCCCAATCTATAGCTATATCGTTAACTAACTTAGGGGGAGCCTTAAGAGTGGGTACGTTAGCTAAAATTTGATAATCAGGCGTTATACTTATATCTCCTTTTTCTGTAAAAAACGCGTCAGGCCAACGAGGATCCGTTATGTTGGAAACAGTAGACTTACCCCTCATACCTCCGCCTCGCATTGCCATCCACTCATCCTTAAGGTTTGACAAGTGGTTTAATTGTGTATGTACTTTTTTTATACCAGTTTCAAAAAAACCCGCCGCTTCTTTGTTTCCCTCAATCAACATTTGATCATACATCTTAGCGTATTCAGTGATAAACATATTTACTTTACTGTGTATATGTGGTCCAAATACCTCTGATACTTTTGATTCCTTACTGTAATCAGCTCTTTCACTGTATATCTTTATCGGATCGTACTCTATGTGATCTTGGTTTAAAAGACTTTCCTGATCCGGTCGAATTCCATCGTTATTTAGCGGTAGATTTGTGTTCACTCTTTGTTTTGCCATAATTTAATTTTTAAGAATCATGTTAACGTCTATCATGTCATAGTATACTCCGTAATATCCATTGTCCATAATAGTAACAGCGTCCTCTCTTCCTATCTCTATTAAATCTTGAGCCATAGCTCCAGACCATAGTTCGTCATCATTTTTATAATTAAAAGTATATATAGGTATACCAGATTTAGAATAACCTGTTCTAGTTATATTTTCTTTAAGTCTAATATCGGATAATTTACTAAATCCTTTAGAAACAGCGGCAGACGCCATTTTATCTCGCGTAGCAGCGGCGTCATCAATAGCTTGATCGGCAGCGGCTTTTCTATCCATGCTCCATTCTAGTTGTTGAGTTACCTTGTCTCTCTCGAATTGCTCTACCATTCTTTCCCCCTCTCTTTCCATTAAGTCTCTTTTTTGTTCTCCCTCAGCGGATTGCTGTGCTAACCTACCAGCTTCTGCAGAAGCTCTTAATTGGTTAGATTGCTCTTGTTGCCCAATAGATATAGACGCTTGTTGTGCTTGTTTTACACCCTGGTTGGCTAATACTTGTGCTAATCCAGCTACTCCACTACCACCCGCTGCTCCTTGCATATTTGACATTATATTAGCCATAGATTGTTGAGATTGCTCCCTAGCAAACTCAGATGCTTTTAAATTAACGGTAGCATCTTCGTAAGGGTTTTCTAAGTTAGAGTAAGGATTTTTTACACCAGCATATGGGTTTGTCATCTTCTGATTATCCCATTCGTCCATATGCGCTTCGAAATCTTCGTTAGCTGCTTCTTGTTCTCTTCTTCTTCTAGGTCCTCCAAATAAAGCATTTAAATATTTCGTAGGCGAACCTTTGTGGTTCCCATCTTTATCCTTCTTTCTTTTATACTTATTGTACGCCATAATATTATTTTGTTTTATTTATAATTACACTTTTTACGTGTTATTTACTACTAGGAGTTATTTCAGAACCTATAGAAAACATCTCCGCGTTTACTTTAGAGTTATTTTTAATTATAGGTTCTGCATAATACCCTATTAATCCAGATAAGTTAATCCTACTATCTTTAGCAAACATAATAAACGTATCGCCGGTAATATCAACAGCGGCTTGAGTACCCGCATCGTTAACAGTTATCGTACTCACCCCATTCGCGACTGAATTTATATCCATTAAAACCCCTCCGTACACCGGGGTAGATGTAGAGTGATCAAACCCTACGGTTGGAGTCCAGGTACCACTAGCGGCGTTACACATAGTTTGAGTTATGTTATCATCAGGATCGACGCTACAAGTACCAGTACGTGGCATTATATAGTATATTCCATCTCCTATTTGTAACGAATCGTTATCTATTGGTCCATTAAAGCTTATTGTTATCATATTTTATGTATTAACACCTGCGGTAAATATCTTACTTACATCGATGTATATGTTTTTGTTAGTTGTTGGATATTTACTTATGGATATAGTTCCACTTAGATAAATATCAGCACTACTTCCGTCTATATATATTATTGTTCCCGCCCGTATAGGAACGTCAACTCCAAGAGGTGGATTAAAAGTAGCAGTGGTAGTAGCGCAAAACAACCCTCTTGTAATATTGAGTGTTCCTTGAGTAATATGTCCCGTAGCGCCGCCGTGAGCTACCACACAAGGAGATGCGTGAGTACTTTTATCAATAAATTTACATCTAATAGTTGCTCCATTACCTATTCCACCAGTACCATTAACATCAACCGCTGTTCCTGTTCCAGACGCTATAGCCGTACGAACCGTAGTAGATTCTTGTCCCAATTTACAAGTGGCATTTGTTAGTTCTAATTCTATATTTGTTGTTTTCTTTATTAGACCAGGTCCATAAGCTCTAAATGTTATGTCTTTTGTAATATCCCAAGTTTGAGCAGCTGATAAAGTTACCGTTAAAGTATCTGTATCAATAGCCGTTATCGTGGGCATAGTAGATGTAACACTTCCTGATTCTATCGCTGACACGTGCATACCAATATATAAACCATCTACGTTATCCAACACTAAAGCCGTACTATCAGATCCAGTGTCGTGTGTACTAGCGCTAGTTGTCTCGTGATCAGCAGCGGTAGTAATCCAATATAAGTCATTAGCATCCCACTCTCCAACATTACTAGTTACTCCAGGATCGGTTATAAAAACCCCGTAATTTCCTGTAGCTGCTGGAACTGTTAGTTGCTTGTCTTTCATTGTGACAGTCGATCTACTAGCGCCTACAAATTTATCAGTTGAAGATCCAGTGGAAGTACCAATAGTTGTGGCTGAAACAGTAGAAATAGATGTGTCTGTAGCAAACGTAATAGTTGAATTTCCATCGCCACTACCAGAACCAACTTGCTCTATAACTGTCGAATAATGCAATTTATTACTACCAAAATTAAACTCCGTGTTATAGTGAGGTTCCGCAAAGACGTGTATCGTGTAAGTATCTCCGCTTGTGGCTGCCGGAAAAACAATACTAAAACTCCCTGGTTTTTTATTTGCTAATCTACTTTTAGACGTATAAGTAGCCTCAAAAGTATTTGTGAAAAAATTATAATATCTGCCGTCTGAAGATCTAAGAACCTTTAAACTAAACACAGCGTCGCTATCGCCTGTTATTACCACAGATCTACTAGCTCCACCGGTTCGTATCGCGGTATTATCTATTTTTATTGTTTTAATTAAAGCCATGTTGTATTATATTAATATGTACAACTACCGTCGTCTGTATTCGCCGAGTAGTCAAAGTTAGTTGCTGTAGGATCTGTACATCCGTTAACAACCATTCCAAGAATAAACGCGTTGAAATTTACTGACGGATTATAAGTGTTATTTGAATTCACCGTTACTGCAACCGGCCCTAAATTTAATCCAGTTACTTCGGAAAAAGGATATGTTCCAGGATTGGTTACGTTTCCATAACTACTCCAAATGAGGTCAATACCATCAACTCCGAAATTAGGAATATAGGCATGTGGATTATTAGTGCTACCATAATAATTCGCTGGTATATTTGTTCCTGCGTGAACAATTCTCATAGCACCATCGTTATGGGCGGCGGTAGCATGACGAAATTGAGCTTCAAAACCATTCAGAAAAATACAACTACCATCATCAACTGAATTAACAGGATTGTAATTAGTAGCATTAGGATCCATACAACCAAAGAATATCAAATTACAACTACCATCATCAACAGTTGCATTTGGATTATAATTAGCGGCTGCATAACCAAACGCGCAAGGAGCCACGCATATATTACCGTCGCTCCCAAAACCGTTTATATCCGGGTTATCACCGGGAGCATCATTCGTACACCCTGTAATAATTTGACCTAATGTGGTTCCTATTCCTTGGAAATTAAATGCCGCTGTATCTACTTGACCTACTCTTCCTCTAATAGCATTAAACCATTTCCCTTCTTTTTCTATAAATTCACCTACAGATCCTCTTTGTTTATCTGTGTGTATGTTTTCAACATACCAGCCTTCGTCGTTATATAAGTTATAATATTCTCCGTCAGTGTTCGATGCTGTCCACGCTCTTATTCTGGATTGACTACCTTCATAGAACAGTGTGTTAAAGTTTTTAATAACGTCTGGATGCGTGTTTAATATTGGAGTAATAGATGACTCTTCGAACTCACCATAAAAAGTATTTCTATCTGTACCTGGAATATGGTGCTTGTATAACTTACCATATTTCATAGTATAATATTGGTTAACTACGCTAATCCCGAACTCCGGTATAAAAGATTTAAAACTTGTCCAACCTCTAACATCTTCACTAAATGTAATGGTCTTACCTCCTCCTATTTTTTCTATAGATATATCGTCGATATTACCATAAAAAAGATCATCACCAACCCAACTATCCATTGTTTCAGGATCGTTCCATTCTCCAATATAGAAACTCATACGTCGAAGTAAATCAATTGGAAGTGGATTTTGGTTGGTCGCGGGGTTCCCCTCGTGCTCTCCTATTTCGTTGACAAACTCATAGGTTTTATTGCCTTCTTGTAAATCTACAGTTTCTCTAAATCCTTCACCTACCTCGTTGTAAACCATCATCGTTAACTTGGGAAACAAGGAAGGGGTCCAAACACCAGTAGCGGCGTCACACAAAGCCTCGGATGTGTTTGTTGTAGGGTCAATACTACAAACACCAGCAGGACACGTCCACTGCGCACCAGTCACACTAAGACACAGGGCTTCAGTTGTGTTTACCGTAGGATCAACACTACAAGTACAACTATTACCAAAATCAACATTTTTCATCTTGAAAGTCGTTCTATACTTGTCTCCCATTTCGAAATGAAACTCAGCGTTTTCTAAAGTTAGATTTTCAGATCTAAATAAATTATTTGAAAAATATTGCTTTAAATGTACTCCTGCGATTGCTTCTCTAAAGGTAACCACTCTTTTTCTTTCCCATTTAATTTCATCATAAAATATTTGCCCAGCAGCAAGTCCAGTTGTGTCTATATCCCATTCGGGTACAGTTCCACCCCAAGGAACTATTTGTCTCAACGAGATAGAATCAACTCCAAAAACTCCATTTGCATGCGCTCCACCAACCCCAATATTACCAAAGAAAAATGGGTAATCATCGGTATCAGCTATATATATATTAGTCTCATAAGTTCCTGAAGTCTGAATAAAATGAGTTTGATTACTTACATTCACTTCTGGAGGAGAGTCGTCAATCCACGCAACGTTAGGTCCAATTACCGTTCGTAATTTTCCTGGCGTGCTAACAGAGGCAATTTCAGAAGTAACTCTATACCACCCTTGATCTAAAGGTATTACAGGAGCCCCAGATGGTACCGTGATACCGACAAAATCTCCTTGAATAGCTGGGGACGAATCAACAACTCCATTGTTGTTATATCCAGTTAAAGCCCAGTTAGGCGTGTTTTGGGTAATTATCTTCATGGAAAGGTTGTCAATATTAAAAGAAACACCATCCCACTGAATGTCTCTCCCTGTTGTTTCAAATCTTATAAGACCAGCTAAATTAGGATCGTTAGTTCCGGCAATTGCCATGTTTTTATTAATTGTAACAGTATTACTACCTGGCGTTAGCGTAATTTCATGCGGTGATGTTTTGAATCCTTTTAAGTTATCGTTGTAAAAAGAAACGCGTAAACCTCTAGAACCTCCTCCTCCGGGACCGCTACCAATATGATGAGTAAGGTTAAACACTTCGAAAGATACTTGAACATGGTCATAATCTCCTGGTTGGTTTGCTGTAGCCACATGTTGTTGTAGGTAATCTGCTTCGCTTGGCCACATCTCGTTTGGAGAAGTAAATAACACGCTACCACTTCCATCGTTAAGAGAAGCGGAATTCGTTGCTGTTGGAATAATATTATCTACCCCTGACATACCTGGACCGACCATCCAGTTAGTAGGCAAAACATATCCTGATTCCACTAAACTAAATCCATCCATCACTGGAAAAGATTGATTGAGACCGGCGCCTTGACCCTCTCCACCAGATACCAATTTAATAACCATTCTATTAGCAAGATAAGTATCAGTAGTACCATTAACCGAATCACCGGTCGCTGAAGATGTAGAAGTACCAAACCAGTAATTACTTACTTGAGAATCTCCAGGTGGACTTTCGTTTTGGTCCCATGCGTAATCGCTGTTTAAAACCACGTTAAACTTTACAGCGGTAGCTACCCCGTTGATCATACTCCCGTAAATAGCTATTTCAAATTCAGGATCGTGAAGATATCCACCGCCAGCGTCTCGGAACGTTGAAACATTAAAAGATAAATCATAGCTCTTTGATGATTGAATATCTAATAAGTTAGAGGATGGTTGCGTGTAATCTATGTTGGCTCCGTTAGGACACATCCAATTACTTGTTTCAAACGCAATTGCACGTGATGAAGTTGTGTTCCAAGGCTGCGTGTTCGTGCTACCTGCTGTTGGATCCCCATTCCACCAAGTAGAAAGATCCGTAAAGTATACACCAGTAGTCCAGTAGTTTGTAATATTCCAAGTGTTAACTGTTATAGGGAGATGAGACGGATAATCTTCAAAAACAATAGTTGCTCCATGATGTATACCACCAGCCCCTACTACAGCAGCAATTCCACCAGCTGGGTTTGTAGTTTGAAGAGTAATAAAACCCGTACTATGATTTACATTAGCTATTTTTATTTCGTCATGAGTTGTAGTGCTCCAAGAATTAACTACCATTCCAAAACTACCAACGTTAGATACATACTTAACGTTCATATTATGGAACAATCCAGTGGTATCGTTAACTCTCATAGTTTGTCCACTGTAATTTCCATACGGTGTTACTGGAACTGTCTGGGAAACTGTAGTGGTAACGTCGGAACCGTAATGATTGTAACTCGTATCAACAGCATCACAATCAAAATCATCTATAAAATTAGTTTGACCAGCGAGAGTAACGGGTAGCTCTGGTTGAAGCAAGAGCTCGCTACCTAAAACATTGGTAGCATTATCGAAACCAGGGTTTAATAATAATTCAGGCGCTAAAGTTGTTAAAAAGTTTCCACCCTCTTCAAACCCTGGGTTTAAAATTAAATTCTCTCCATCTGCGTAAAAGATAGATAAATTATAGTCTTTTTTATGTAAATCGTAACTACCATATATTTTACCGCCGTCTCTTAAGTTGTCTCGAAAGTAATCGTGTAATCCCTGGTTTGATATGGGCGTTAACCCATCTTTAGATAATCTTAACACCGCTCCTCTTTGTTTATCTGTAAAATAAGCTCTAAACGACTCCTTAGCAAATGACTCTGGATTTCTAGATATACCGTAATCTCCACTGAAAGGACGCGCCTCGCCTAGCACTCTGTTGGTAGCTAATAAATGCGGTTTTCCATCAGCGTTGTAAAGAACATCTTTGTCTACAAATATTTGTAATACTCTATCTTCACAAAACGTAACAAGATCATTATCTCTAGCGTATAGTTTTTGTATACTACCATAAGCCGGCATCAATTCTTTTGTTATTTGTTCCGCTTGTATAAATTGATTTAAATTATTCACACCGCTAGTAGAGTTGTACAGTCCAGAGTATATCAACCCGTATTTTCTCCTTTCTTCTTCGTAAGGTTCTTCTAACACTGTAGATGCTTTTACTCCATTTTGTATAAAAGACGCGTTAAAGTCATCTCTAATCCTATTAGATTCCACTCCGTTACCGAATGAAAAACAATTATAATAAGGTAATCCAACGCCTATTTGATAAACCATTGGATCTATTTCTATTTTTGTGATATAAGCAGCGCTTCCATTAGAGTTGTCTACAATTTCTCTAATCGCATACACGGTTGCTTTAGTATAACTCAAATCGTCTCTCCAAAACGTAAGTGTAAGTCCAGCGTATTGATTAGAACTACTAGTTAAACCGCCATTAGCAATTGTATCAGTAGCTTGTAATCCAGGTCCTGCTATAGAGAGTATGTTACCGTCCCAATCAACAACTCTAACGAAGAAATCTTCCTCGGGAAATTGTTGAGCTTGCGGACCATAATCTATTTCTCCTGGAAAAGAAGGCGGGTTATTAATAGTTACTCTACTTCCTACAGGTGCTAATAAATAACCTTTAACAGAATCCTTTTCGTACTTAACCCCGTTATCTGCTAAGATTCCGTTTGATTCTAATCCAGTTGTTCCACTTCCGTCAGTAAGGTCCAATCTTAGAGGTAAAGCATCGCTAGCCTCATAATATATATTTAAATCTATATTCTCTGTTCCTTCTGTTTCAAATATAGCCGGAGAAGTAGGTAAAATACTCGTACCTGGTTCCACGTGGTAATCTAAAAATCTAATAGTTTGATAATCGTCAACGTCAGCAGTGTCCATTGGATTGTAAGCTTGTTGTCTAGGATCTGAATCGCCTGGAATGCTACTTTGGGCACCATCTCTACTAAGTTGTAAAATAAATACAACTCTTCTGTTGTTAGCTCTACCAAAATCAACGACCTTTTCTTTAAAGTCTTCGTATTTAGTAGTTGAAAAACCTGAATCGTACCATTCTTGTAGGGCTTCAGAAACACTATTTCCCCCTTTTTGAACATCCCCATTGTTATCCGTCTTTAGTACGGGGTTCCAGGGAGTGTGATTATATAAGTATTTAACATCTGAACTTAATATAGTGTAGGTGTTATCGTCATCTCCATCGAACTGAAATTTACTACCAGGTACCAATCTATTCATAACCGCCTCAGCCGAGGGCCCTCCTCTAAAAGAAGGATCGAATTGCCTATCGTGAGCCTCTAAAGACGAACTGTTCATGTAATCGTTAAATTCGGTGATGTTATTACCAATAGCGTGATGATAATGAGGCCCTGAAATAGAATCGTCGAAATGTATTCCCTTCGCAGCTATCCACTGAAAAGCATGTTCACCTAACATTCCACCCTGCATGCTAAGAGTGTAAGTATTCCATGACATCGACACAAAAGCATCCAAAACATGGAAATCTCCATCGTGTAAGTCAACGCCTACAGAAGAATACGAGAGATGCATAAAAACTTTTTGGGGATTTTCAGTGTTATCAGCTTCATACACTTTAGTCCATTCTACATCATCCGTTCCAGTTCCAACATAAGGATTATTATTCGCGGTAATCTCAGCCTCATAATCACTCTTTAATCGAAGAATTTTATCATTAGACCAATGCTTAGCCCCATTCGGATCACCCGAACTGTTAAAATTATAAGCGGTACCTGGGCCTGCTTTCACTATACCTTCCATACCGTAAACTCCTTGGTCTATAGTACTTGCCATTCCTGGATTTCCCTTGTGCATTCTACCGGATTGAGCCGCATCCCACATGAGTGTAGCTTGCATCTCTGGTGGCTCTTGGCCAGAAACAAAATGCATATTATCAATAAACCATCCTTGGTTTGATGTTTGATTACTGTTGAATTTAGTTATTTCCGCCCAACGAGGTTCTGTTTTAGTATCTACAGCGGTAACGTGCACAGGTTGAGTATTACCTGTGTTAAACTCTGTTGAATTATATATACCATAACCGGTAGTTGAGGCATTTAAAGATGTATGCGTTTGATGCCTGTCAAATAAATTAAATACGTATGCTCTAGCTACAACTTGATAATCATTAGTTGTGCTAGATGCAGATGGTATCAAGTATTGATTAGTTAGAGTATTCGATATTATTTTTACAAAGAATCTTCCTTCAAATTCAGTTGTATTCTTTTTTGTCTTTTCAAATATTACAATTGTTAAGAGTTTTGCTGAATTTAACACTCCAGGAGAACTTTCTACCCAAGAATCAGCGGGAGTGATTTTTTTATTAAGCAAGAAATTGTACACCCCATCATTCCCAGCCTCTTCTCTAAAATAAGCCGCTACATCATACTTTTCTGACTTTGTAACAACGTTATTTGATGTTATCTCGAACTGGATAACTAGATGTCTTGATGTTGATGCGAATTTGTCTAGATCCATTCCAAACTCACTTTCTATCCAAGTCTCTCTATCTATACTTATTCTCTTAACATCTTCAGCGGGTTGTGCGCTTGAATTCGAAAACAAAGCGGCTAAATCCTCGGCAGTACCACCACCTGTTCCTAACTGTGTATACTCGAACTTTATAGAATCCGGGGCATTATTCTGAATATCTATGACTTTGAGTTTGTTTTCTTCTGGGACTTGTCGCTCTACATCAACTTGCTTTTTTATAGTTAAATAATCCCCCTCTTGAAGTTTATTCCTATCCGAAGACGGAAAAGAAATCCACATGGTATCGTCTCCTGTGTTTTTATAAACCCTATCCATGGTAAGATTGTAGTATTCACCAGTCGTTTGTTTTATAAAATATTTGTAATACTCAGCGAAAGAGGGTTGTTCTCCAATTAAACTACCTCTTAATCGTAAGGATTTACTAGCAGCTCCAGAAAAAGTAGCGCTATCAGAGATATCATATGGGATTTTTATAGAAGAATCTTTTCCTGTAAACACAGGGGTCTCCCTACCGTATCTATCACCATATACAACACCTAAATAATACGTTCTATCAGATTTTACAGATTGTTTTCCAGTTTCAAATGTAACAGCAGTAGTGTTAAGAGGATCAAATTTCCTCTCCTCGTACCCTAAATCCAAATCAGGATAACATATTCTATCTTCAAAGTCTTTTAAAGTATAATTTTGTAAATAATTAGCGTAAACTATCCTATTTGAAGTAATTTCTTGTGCTAAAGCCTGCCTAGGTACATTGTCCCAGGGTCTTAGTATTTGATTTTCTGGTAAGGCAGCATATATATTTTCTGTAGATACTATATATTCACCTTTGTTAGATGTTATGTTTGTAGCATGATGTGTACTGTCTTCTGTTCCAGTGCCCTCTACATAACCAGTTGTTAAATACTTGTGACTAGTATAACTATTACTATTCCAGTAATTGTAGCTAGATCCGTTTAGAGGAGGATCGTCTGGTCTAATGCTATCTACAGAATACACAGTTGTAGATGTCTCCTTTTTAAAAAGTATATCTATTTGTGCGACATCATTTGGAATATCTGGAGTAACTAAATCCTGCAATCTTATATCGATAATATTATTTTCCATTCCTAGATTATATGGATCTTTCGTTGGATGAAAACCAAATGATCCAGCTAAAAATACTGGTTGTGTAAAAGGTGAAAAAGCAGAGTATTGCCCGTCTGCGTATTTATATCTAGTAGCAAAACGTATAAATTCTTTTTCAAACAACACGTCTGTGTCTACTTTCTTGTAAGAATTATAAAAGAAAGCCTCATCAACTGGAATAGAACTACTTATTTCTAAAATTTCCCCAGTAAATCTAAATCTACCCCAACCAGCAGCCTCCCACCAGTTGTCGTATAAAATACCTGTAATTTTTAATTTTAATTCGTAATTTTGTGGTAAATTACCAGTGGTATCATCTCTACTGAGTAAGATTATGTCTCCTATTATATATTCAAAATCTTCAAAGTAATTACTATAACCCTCATGTGTAAATGTTAAATCTGTTCCCACTAAAGGTAAAGATCCACCTATAGATATATCTATTGGTGTTAAATTAAAAGCAGAAGATGGCGTGTCACCAAAATCATATATACGTTGAACGTTGGAATCTGAAAAAGCTATAGTCGGAGCTTTACCAGGTTTTTTCTTTATCACCGTAATATGATCTTCTTTTATAGGCCCGATATTAATCATAGCACTAGTTGTTTGTCCCCAATCAGCTCGTCGATACATGCTACTATGCGAAGTTAAATTAGTGTGGAGATTATTTTTAAGTGTAGATATGCTTATCTTTTTAGGCTCATTGACGTTATCTGTCCAAAAAAGCATGTCATCAATTATGTTTACAGCGGTTATAAGTGTGTTATAATCGAATTTTAAAACATCTTTATTCCTGTCTACCAATATAGGTGTGCAAGTGTTGGAAGTTTGATTAGTTGGATCATCTTTGTATTCGATAATAGCGTCAAACTCCGCACAAGTGACAAACCAATATAACGCGTCGTTTTTTTCGTCGACTACAGCTCCAACACATCTATATTCTTGTCCTGTAAGTGGGTTCATTTCATCACCTATAGGAATTAAATTTTCAACTCTCGTATTACCCAATATGTTTTGCACTGTTCCAACGTTACTACCTTCGGACGTTGAAACTTGTATATTCATAGCATCTCTATACTGCCCGGACGGAACAATTCTTTCGTCAAAATCCTTGTTCATCGCCGCCTTGTCAAAACCGTTTTTAATTACTGGCATATATTAGTGTTTTATTATCTTAGATTTACCCCTCATGATTTGGACCATTTCATCTATCTTTAAGTTTGATAATCTTAGTTTAGCTTGTCTTATTGACGCGAATTTTTCTTTTTTAAATCTAGGCACTAAAGCTTGTCCAGCTACACTAGTAGATAATATAGCGTAAGCTATAGATTTATACATAGCTTCTTCTGCAAACTTATGAACTATCATCTCTTCATCTGTACCAAGTCCATCGCTTATATAATCTAGAACTATAGTTTTTCCAGAACAGTTAGATGAAAAATGTATCAACCCTTTTAAATTGTCTATAAAATAAGAACCATTAACTTGAGCGTGCTGTGGATCTAAACCATACCTTTGCCCCAAATTTAAATCGTAAATGTCAGTATCATAATTATAAGCAGAGGCATCACTACCGCTAGCGGTGCTTGAATAACTACTCCAAGTAGTAGAGTCTCCAGGTGTTGATATAAAAGTTACCTCGTTAGTTGTTGTTGTAGACGCCGCTGTAGAATCATTTGAGGTTGTTATAACAGCGCCGTTAACATCAGTAACCGTTGTTCCATTTGGAAAATCCTCATGAGATACTAACATTCCAACAGTTATATTGGACACATCTGTATTTGGCGCTTGTGTTATTTTATCTTCATCAATATCCCACGTAACATTTTCTAAAACAAAGGTAGATTCTTCCTCTAATATTAAAGAACCATCTTGAGGTGTAAACGTAAGAGTTTCAGTGCCTGTATAAGTCGCGTTGTTGTTAATTTCTATTGTTGTTATGCCACTGGTGTTAGAAGTAGCAATTACTAGCGACTCGTTAGGTATGTTAGGCGATGAAACTATCATTCCAACTTGTACGTTTGGGTATTCGGAATCTAACACTATAGTAGCATCAGTATCTGTTAAAGTACCAATAGCTGTTAAAGCATATTCGCTATCTGAGTTTTGTAAAATTGGGGTTGGATTTTGAGTGTGACTAGTTGGGTAAAGAAGACGTTTAATACCAGAAGCATCAGTCCATAGTACTCTAGTGTAATTAACGTAATCTTGAGGAAGTATCATCGTGTTTGATGGTGGAAGTGTGATTTCTTGCGACTTTATAGATTTAAAAGTATCGAATGATAACTCTTGGATAGCTCTTTGCGCGTGAAAAGCTATATCTGTTCTTTTTACCTTAGGGATTATTTTACCGTCACCAACGTAAGCTACGATGAAGTTGTTTATAATATTATCTAAAGAAATAAATTGGTAACCACCAAAATCATTTCCATTGTAGTAATTTTGCTGTGTTTGATTGTCTAATAATCCCATTTATTATTGTTTTTCTTGTTGAATATTCTTCGTGTCTTCTCCTGATGCTGATTGATATAAATTCGTATCTTTTAACGTAAAACCTGCTAAAGCTAATATTTTCATAACCAATTCTGTTTCGTCAGAAGGATGTAAATCAAAATCTTGAGCATCACCAGCGGTAGCGTTATATAATGCCTTACCTCCAACAACTATATAGGTCCAATTTACCTGTCTAGGTGATTGGATGTAGTCTATATCTAGCGAACCAAAATTCCTACCAGCAACTTGAATAGTGTTATTTATCGTATCTACCATGTATATAGGTCTAGTGGCCGTAGGTGCTGCTAAAGGACTATTAGGAAAATGTCTAAAATCTTTTCTACTAACGCTTTCTAATATTAAGTCACGGAATCTAACGTTGGATAATCTGTAAAACCTTGGTAACGTATTTAGATTACCACCAACGCCGGGACCGCCAATTGGCCCTTGTAATACCGCTGTTACTTCAAACGCACTTATTTTCTCCTCTAACAAATCCACCATATCAGCGTGCATAGTGCTGTTACCGGGTGTTCTTAGGAATTGATTTAAATCGTAGAAATACTGTTCGAATATATCCATTTGCGCTTGGTTTGCAAATAAGTTAAATTCTTGAGGTGTTATATATCCTCTTTGTTCTTTATTAGCTAACAGTAAAACTCTTTGATATATTCTATCTACGTTTATCATAATGTTTTTTTATTTTTTATAAGGAAACTTTTTATTTAAAGCTTGCTTTCTCTTATTACAACCACAACCCTTTTTACCCATGTGTTTATTTCCGAGTTCAAGTAGGGTTTTTATACCGGTTATTTTCGTGATTTTTTCTATTGTATCACCTAATCCTTTTGATTTCATATAATTTATTTTGTAGTTACGATCGCCCCGTAGGGCGACCGCTCTACAGTTTGGTTAATTGTTTAATCTTTTTTCTATATTTGCATATATCTCCATACCTTCATCAGTTTTAAACCAATGTGCTAAAGCGGTATATGGATGCTCGTCAAACGGTATCGTCATTATCTTTCTACCGTTACTTCCCCATAAAAAGTTTCTTTGATCTGAAGATAATCTTAATATCCCATTTTCTACAGATCTAATACCGAAGTTCCTAAGCATTACGTTTTCATCATCAGCTAATTCTAAGAACAATTTAGGATTGTTTCTAGCAAACAGTAACAAATCACGTCTAAGTTCCTTAGAACTCAAGTTAGACACTTCAGAGCCCTTCTCTACACGCATGATAGCTTCCGCCATGTCGATATCAACATTTCTAGCCGCTACTAACGCCTCTACTTGCTGCTCTAAAACATCGATCTCTTCGGCGGCTAATGCTGCTGGTTTATATTCGTAATATAACACGTCTTTATGCGGGTGGTATAAACTTAATAGTTTTTGTAAAACTGTTTTTTCTTTTGGTACAAGTAGAAGACCACCTCTAAAAACAATATGTTCTAATCTTTGATCGCCTTTCATTTCGTCAACAAATGGAGTTTTTTGGTTTTGACAATATTTAAGTTCTCTTTCGTAACCTAACTCTTCGTCAAAATAATAGATATTCGTAGATTTAATCGATCTAGATATAGGTCTCTTACTACCCTTCAAATAATAAGCCCTATCTTTGATTTCCCACTCGTTAGATGGTTTAACTCTTTCTCTTGCTTTTGCCTTTGGTTGTTCTACAACCTGTGGTGTTTCTACCACGTTTTGGATTTGAGGTTCTTCTACCTCAACTTTTTTTGTTTTCTTTGTCATAATATAATATATAATAAAATTAATAAAATAAAAGGGGTTGGGGCGAACCCCAACCTCTCTTAATATAATAAATGCTTACTTCATTAACATGAAGTTATTAGCACCTTGCGTAATCAAACATCTCTCCGATAACATATGGATTGACATCGCGTCTAAAGCAGATGTAGTAGCTCCAACAGAACCAGTAACCCAAGTTTTCATTTTTCTATCGTCAGTTTTAGAAGATCTATATCTAACGTGTAAAAATGGTCTCTTAAGATTTTTACCTAACATTTGGTCGTAAACAGTTGACGTACCAGCTGGGATAACAACCCCTCTAATAGCGTTGGCTCCAGCGGAAGCATTAATACCACCTCTAGTAGCTTTGTCGTTCAAGTATCTGAAATCAGATTTGTAGAAATCGTAAGATCCACGTCTGAAACCAGAGAAACCTAAGTTTAATGCCATGTCTTCTGAGTTATTGAATACTCCATAAGAAGTACCACCAGCTCCGTAAGAATTCATAGAAGCTAACATGTCATCCATCGCTAGAGACGTAGCTCTATTTACGAACATCATATTTTCTTCAATAGCACCTTGAGAGTCAAACTCAGCTAAAATAGCGTCGAATTCAGCTAAATCAGTCGCAGCATTAACACCAGTTACACCAGTAGTAATGTTACCTCTTGATTCAATAGCAGCGAACAAACCTTGTGTACCAGAAGCATCAGTAGCAGCAGGTCCAACAAACGCCGCAACATCATCAGTACCCTCTACCCCAAGCTCACCTTCTATCATAGCCATTTCTAAGTAATCATTAAAACGTGCTCTTGTATCAGCTTCAGCCTTTAAGTACCAAAGATATCCACTTTGACCTTCTTCAGAAGCAACTTCAACCCAACCGATTCTAGCTGTATCAGAACCTGATACTTCGTAGTAATCTTTAATAATAATTGGTTTGTTAGTGTAAGATTTGAAACTAGGTTCGTTAGCGCCTCTTTGCTCAGTAGCAGCAGCGGCAGCAGAGTTATAACTTTGACCTTTTCCAAACTCAGAACCATATACTAATAATGATCCAGTAGTTGCGGTAAGAGTAGTACAGTCAGCCGCTCCGTAAGGTTCAACACTAAGTGCGTTACCGTTAACGTGAACAACTAAAGCTTTTAATACAGCTTGACTAGTAGCTAAAATAACAGTGTCGTTTACTCTAACACCATGAGAACCCGAAACGTAAGTAGCGTTAGTATCGATGTGGTCGTTGATTGTGATTAAACCACCGTTTGTAGAGGAACCACCACCAACGGTAGTTACCGTCATTGTGTAAGCTAAGTGTAATCTACCTTGTTCAGACCACACAACTTGGTCAGCAGACATAGCTTCTTCAGCTCCTACTTGTGAAAGAAATCCAGATATAGTCCTAGGACCAAATACCTCTGCTTCTTTCTCCATAAGATCTGGTAAATATTGTTGCGCCCAGCCTTGTCCAGCTGTCGCAGTAAAGTCGAAGTAGTTTGATTGTAGTGCCTGCTGTATATGAGCAGGTGTGCTATTTAACAAACCACCAGGATTTGATATTGCCATAATTTTTAATTTTTAAATTGTTATTTGTTTTTAATTTTGAATTTGAAATCAGGTGACGTGTCAGTGTCTAAAGCTCTAACTTTAATACCATTAGCATTAAGGTTTTCTCCAAACGTCTGTCTAGGAGACATATCAACATTTTTAGATTTAGCGATACTGTTTTTAATTGCGTCAGCTTTACCTTGTTCGTAAAAATGATTAGCAATCTTATCAGCGTTAAAAGCCGTGTATAATGATTTATGATAATCCTTAGCGTTTTCCATTCTCATATCTTTATTCAAAAACTTTTTGATAAAGTTGTTAATATCGCTTTGACTTTCCCTAACGTTATCTACGTCGTTTACATTAAATCTAAATCTTTTATCTCCAACCTCATACTCAAAACCTTTGAATTTTTCGTTGAAAACTTTTTCTGTCTCTTTTTCAAAAACGTCATATTGTTCTTTGAACATTTTTTTATCTTGCTCTGATTCCTTATTGTACTTGTGAAAACCTTCAATAGCGTTCTGTTGCTCTTCAGTGAGTTTTGAACCCATCTTGATGTCTTCGTAATATTTGGATTTTACACTTTCCAAGTGTTGCCTTGCTTGAGCAACTTGCTCTTTCATGGCTAGTTTTTTTCTTTTTACTTGTCTATCTTCATCTATATCCTCGTCATACGCAAATTCGTCTTCCATTACAAAATCTACTTCTTCGTCTGATAAATGTGGTTTAGTAACCTTGTAATATTCTTTTAATAAAGTATGGTTGTCTAATTCCGAATAATCTTGATTAAGAGTAACGTAATCGTTTAAATCTCCACCCGTGTCTTCCATAAAATTCATGAGTTTTTGTATATTCTCTGGAAGTTCTACTCCCGTCTCTATAGATTCAACTATAGCGCCTTCTACGGTATTAACAACTTCCTCTACTTTTGACTCCGATTCTTTATTTGTTATTTCTTCTATAACTGGGGTTTCTTGTGTTTCAACTTCCTGCTGTACCTCTTCTTGTTCTTGTGTGGCGTTGGTATCTTCAGCGAGTTCAACCACTCCTCCGTCGTTAGTTGCGTCTTCTTTAATTTCTTCATTTTCTTTTGGTGTTGGTGGTTTATCTAAGTTAACCTTAGTTATAGTTTCTTCTACAACCTGAGGTTTAGTTTTCATTTTTTTTTGCACTTTTGTAACGTCACCTTTAGGTTCGTTTGTAGTCTTTTCAACTACTTCTTCTTTTTTCTTTTTTGCCATAATATAATATAATAATAGTTAATAATTTGTTTTACCTAGGACCAAACTGTGACATATCAATCCCACCTAATACATCATTACCTGATGATTCAAAGTTTTTAGGTGGTTTATTGTTATTTCTTTGATCTATAAGTTCACTCTGCTGCGTTGCTTGTATTTTTGTTCTTTTATCTTTACGATCTTCTTTTTCTGTTTCTTTGCCTCTTTGTCCGTCTACTTCCATCCCTTTTAACTGCATATTAAAATTAAATTCTAGTTCCATTAATTCTTTTTTAATAGCGGCTTCTTGTTGTAGTTTCTGGGAATCAAACTCAAACTTCTTCTGATCCATAGACATAGTTGTATTAGCTATAGATTGTTGTTTTTGTATTTCTGCTTCTGCTTCTGCTTGTCTTTGTCTTATATTAGCAGTTGCTTGCGCTTGCATATTTTCTTGTTGTACTTGTTGATCTCTACTTAATTTTTGTTTTCTCCTTATTTTTAAAAGTTGATTTGCTAGTTTAACGTTTTTAATTTCTCTAAGATCAATAGCGTCTTCTAACTCTATTCCCTGCTGCGATAACGCTGCTTGAATATTGTTTTCTAACATTTGTTTTTCTTCTTCATCTGGTGCTAATTCTAAAAATATACCGAAATCATACAAGTGTAATTCAGACATCTCCGCTAATGTAGCAACGTTATGTCCACCGATTTTTTGTATGAAGGCATCTCTTGTAGGAGAATATTCTAATACGTCAGATATTCTAAGCGAAAGACACTCGCATATTTCTTTAGTTAAAAATAACCCAGAATTTAATATATGTCTAGTTGCTGTATTTGAATTTGCCGCAGCTAGTTTTTGAACTCCAACTAAAGCTCTCTCGTCTGGACTACCAGCGTCTCTAGCTTCGTTTAATCCAGTAGTATCTCTAATCATCTGCAAGTAGTAATTGTACGTTCCGATCAAAGCCTGCATTTTATTACCAGCGCCTTGTCCTCCGGATATTTCTTGAATAGGTATTTTACCGGGGTTCATATCGCCTTCTGACGTCATAGACCTACCTATAATACTACCTGTTTGGAAAAACATGTTTAAAGCTTCTTGTGGATTGTAGTTCGTGCCGTTACCTAAATCTATCTCAGCAAGTCCATCAGCGTCAAGATACACTCCGTCTGGTACCATACGCGACAACACTTGTTGTAATTTAAGATGTGTTAGTTGGATCATATCTGCAAAACCCGTTATTCTGCTAACTAAAGATTCTATTCTACCCTCGTACATTCTAGGGGCACAAATAGCATAATTCATTTTTACTTTAGAGTGATCACTTTTAGGGCGCATCATGTTTTTTGACATTCCCCATTTTATGAGTTTATTTGTTCCTAAAATCAAAGCTCCTTCATATAGGCATTCTATAGATTTTGATTGCTTACCGAAGTTTTCGTTTTCCTCTGGATTAAAAGAATCATCTTTTTCTATAGCTTTTTCCGCTCCTGTAGCTAATTGCTTCATCTTATAAACCTCGTTCATATAGGTCTTGTAGTTGAAGTATAGAACTTGAACCTTATTATTGTCTCTGCTATCGCCACGCCTACTATTATATTTGTACGAACTATTACCACCAGTGTTAACTATCTCGTCTAACTCACTCTCACTAATATGCGGAAACTCTTTTATTAGTTCGTTTATCGGGATAGTTTTAACTTCTCCTACGTAATATATATCTTCAAAATAAGGCGATTCCGTGTATGAGTAAATAAGATTTGCTGGATCAACATAATCAATAGTAATACCTTCAGATGTATTAAAAGAGTTCTTAACAGCTCCTATGCCTAAAACAGCAATATCATAGTAAAATCTTTTTGATATTAAATTGTAATCATTACCTTTAAGTAAAGTATTTATAGCTTGTTCCTCAGCTATCTCGACAGACTGTTTGTAATCAAGTTGCATGTGCAAGTCTAGTTCCTCTTGTCCATCTGGAAGTTTTTCTGGATTATTCTTAAATAAATCTAACCCAAAATTATCTTTTATAAAGTTCTTTAAATCCCTACTTCTCATATCTTCCATTATAGCGTCTAGGTACTTTGTTCTTTTACTAACCCCATAAGGATCTTGAGATGATGCCTTCACATGAAAGATTCTTTCCGCAATACCATTTACCACTATATCTACGAACTTAGGTATAATTGGGACTGGTTTCCAATCTAAATTAAGATAGGACAAATCACCATTTATAGATAACTCATCCTTATATTTCTGTATTGATTGCTCGCCTCTAGCGTATAATCTTAATTGATGAAAATTAGAGTGGTTATACGAATATCTGTTGTTATGGCTTTTATCAAACCACTCACTCTCTATTGCCTGAGCAACCTTAAGTCCGTATTCGAAACTTAACTTTTCTACATCACTAACTACTTGACTTGGAAACTCCCTCATATTATTCTTTAATTATTTTTGACATATTACCTTTGTTTGAATATTTAGCAATATTTATGTTTAATTGTTGTTTCTCAATTTTAGCATTTGGCCTATACAAATGTCTATTACAAGCCATTATAGCTAAACCAGAACTAATAGTCGCGTCGAATTTAGTTCTTTTATTTATATCAAATCTACTCCAATCATTTAATGTTTCGTTAAAATATATATTTCCATAATTTCCGTCTCCTAAATGACCGACGTGACCCTGTATATACATCTCAATAGCCGCGGCATGTGCTTGTTTTATATCTTCACTTGAATTAGGTATTCCACCTATTTCTTTTTCCGTTACAGATAATTTGTTCCACAGTTTATCTGGTCTATTCATAGAGTACCCTCTATAGCCTCTTCTTCTTAAATGATATAATAATCTAGGCTTATTGTTTTCACAAAGTAGTGGCATTCCATAAAATACTAAGGCCATCAATACGTCTTCGAAAAATATATCAGCGGTTGGAGGTCTTGCTACGTATTCTAAAAACATGTGGTTTGGAGGACAATCTTCCATTGAAAATTTAGTAAGACCGTGTAATGCTCCGTTCGATCCTCTTCCATCTACTGTTCCTGAGATATCGTAACTATCACAACCAAAAGCACCCATGTGTTCGTTAGCTGGATACCTTACGTTGTTTTTCATCACGATTTTATTCTGCATGTGAGATGGCGGAAACCAACTCACTTTAAATCTACCTTTGGGATCTGGATAGAATATTACCTGTGTATCTTTAACGCCGTTAACCCATTGAAAGTTCCCAACTGATAATACCGCTGAGTTTCCTATACCTTCGTTATAATCTATCTGCTCGTATATTTTAACAAGATTAAAAATACTATTTTTAGATTCATCTCTAAAAGCGTGTTCTGTAGTTCTTGGGAACTGTCTATAGAATTCGTTTAATCCGTCTTGATCAGATTTTAATCCTTCAACCTCATTGTTCCAATGTTCTATTATGCCGTAATCTATTAGTTCTCCATCTGGTCCGAAAACATCATTATCTGGATTATTGAAGACTGGATATCCGTGTTCGTCAATAAATCCTTCATAGTTCCATTCCATTGGAATAAACAAAGAGTATAAACCAGACTTTGTTTGGCCATTTCTATTTCGCGATGTGACATCGGATGCGTTGTATAATTTTTTAAAATTGTCTCCACCTTTATCTAATGCGTTTGAAGTTGAGCCCATCATACATTTACCAACTATCCTACTACCTAATCGTAAACATGTTTTTGTAACCCTCCAGTTATTTAGTATATTATCAGGTCTTTCCCATTTACCACTTTCATCGTGTACTAGTAAATTTAGTTTCTCTCCATCGTAACTATTGTCTCCGGTATTCTTCCAATCTATCGTTGTATCTAATCCTTTTATATCTTCTAACTTCTCGTTAGCTGTAATCTTTTTCCTTGTAAATTTAGACGCCGGTACTCTATACGCTAATTCTGTTTTAGGTCTATCCATACCGTCTTGAATAGGTTTGAAAAAGAATGGGTAATTTATACTAATTGGGACTACCTTATCAGTAAACATCTTTTTAGCATCAGATCCAGTTTTTGAAAGTATACCATATCTAGCGTCACCTGTTAGAGTAGCTAAATTAACTGTTTCAGCCGAAGACATAAAAGAAAATCCAGATCTACGATTTTTAAGATAACACATACCATAACATCTTTTATCTGCCTTACACGCCTCCCAAAATATGTAAAACAATCTATTTGATTCTCTATAATCTGGAGCTCCAACGTCAATCTTACTCCATTGCAAATACATATAGTGCGTACCAGTTACCCAGGTTGGTTTACCATTGTTCACAAACCAGAATCCCTCGTCTCGACGTTTAAATTCTTCGTTTATATAATCGTACCATTTTTCTTTTTGATCTTCCGGATAACTCCTCCAATCGAATATATTCTTAATCCTCTGTAACTCCTTGGGATACTCTTGTTTCACCCATTTGTTCTTTTGGTGTTTGTATACTTCTTTAGGTGGTTTAGGTAGCGCTATAATTAAATTTTGTATCTCTATTATCTCACCTATAACCCCGTTGTGAGATAATACTATTAGATCGTGTTCTTTGTTGTAGCCATACTTCCACTTCTTACCTCTATTCATTCTGGTAATAGTGGTTTTCTTTATAGGCTCTACTGTATTAACTAAACTTTGCTTGTACATTACTTAGATCTACCTTCTGCGAATCCTTTAAAGACTTCTTCCTTTCTCTCTTCAGGTGCCTTGCCCTCAAGTAGATTCTCTTCCTCTTGAATTCTTGTAAGTATTTCGAATGCGTCAAATATTGCTAGTTTTTTAGTAGCCGCAGCGTTCTTTAGTCTATCAGCAGTAATATCATCTCCAGAATCTACAATAGGTTCTTTAGCTACTTTGATTAATTCCTCCACTGCTTTCTGCCCAGCTAGGATTATATTCTTCTTCGTTTCCTTGATATTCATATTTAATTGTAATAAATTTAGTCATAACTCTATATAGTCTTTTCCCGTCAACCACAAACTCATATGTTGAAAACGGTGTAAAGCCTACTAAATCCCCCTTGTTATACGTACCGTCTGTATGTTTAACAATGCCTATACAGGACTCTTCCCTGTCGAAACCGAAACGAGTTCTATCTTTAATTGGCTGTACAAAACAATATCCCTTAGGAGCTTTCCACTCTCCGTTTCTTTTGTATAAAAAAACTTGATCTTCTTTTGCGAAATAAGTGTTTTCATCAAAATAACTTCTACTATTCTTTTCGTTACCTCTAACATCATGCCATCTTCTAAATATATTATGATGCGTTATAATAGTATCTCCAGGTTTTATTTCTGTTTTAAAAGCCGTAGGAACAGACTTAACAATAGCTTCTCTATTTACAAATTGGTGGTTATAAACCTCTGTGTTTAATACAAGATCTTTATCACCTACTTTAGTTGTATTGTTATATCTATTTCCTTTTGGCTCTATAACAAAGTCAAAAGGCGCTTTCATTAGTATTCTAGATTGTACTCTATAGATATAGCCATGTTCTTATTGAAGTCTTTCCATGGCAATACATCTTTGTTCTTCTTAATATATATAGAGTACTTATCATCTTCTTCTATAATATCAGATATTGTGTGTCCACCATAAACTTCTTGCCCAACAGCATAGTGCATAGCGTCGTTTTTATAGTCTTTACCCACAGTGATCTTTCTAATCAGTTTTGACATCTTCGTAGTTTATTTCTCCTGTATGTATATTGATATTATCAGTACCATATTCTTCTTTAAGATTCTCTTGCATAGATCTTAAATCCTCCTGAATAGTCATAACATGGTGCGCTAGTGCGTGTTTTTGTGTTTCAATAGAACCTATCTCTATTTGAGATCTATTTAGATTATTAATAATACCCTGCATTTTATTTAAATGCTCGTTACTAATTTTTTCAGGTTTTTCACCTTTTAATTCTTTGATTTTCTTTGTTGTGTTTTTTGCCATTTTTATTTAATTTAATTATTATTATTTTATCCTAACGTTACGATCTTCTATTTACGCCCCACTTTGTTGATAATTCTTTAGATAGTGTTATCGCGGCTACAGGTCCAATATCTGCATCATAAAATCCTACTTCCCCGATGTTTCCATCGTATGTAGTTGAAGGATGATGAGCTACGTTGCCACCAATCTGTGCGAATCTAAAACCAGCAGCTGCTTTCATAGCTCCACTGACGTTCGCTATATTAAGTCCATTATCCGCGTATACATAAAACCCTCCATCTGTATCTCTACGCATAACGAGAACCGAAGGAACACCTGCTACTTGGGTGTAACTTACAGTACCATTAGTAGTAGAATCCAACGTTGTTGTTACAGCTGATTCTTCTGTTCCCATTACGGTTTCTATTTC
>Ga0208669_1000075_pt1 | contig 40603 bp, 31 predicted proteins | sample 21_taG_FD_184095 | JGI IMG/M metagenome (GOLD analysis project Ga0208669, IMG submission 184095) | Marine viral communities from the Subarctic Pacific Ocean - 21_ETSP_OMZ_AT15319 metaG (SPAdes) (version 2) | ecosystem: Environmental > Aquatic > Marine > Oceanic | place: Pacific Ocean | collected...
AATAGTTCAACTACCTAACGGTTATTACCAAACAGAATACCAAGACATCGAAGATAAAGATGTATGGCACGATGTTACAAGACGAGAGACATTAGAGTCAGCAGAAGCTGCTATTGATGGATCTGTCAACCACTACACTAAAAAGTTAGAGTTTGTAAAAGGACCTAAAGTAGTAAAAACATTTAAGTAATTAATTAAAATCAAATTTAATGGAATTTAATCAACCTAGCGAAATTGTCAAAGATCTTTACTTTGGTGATGAAGCTAAATCAAAAATTATGAACGGTGTAGATAAACTAGCGAAAGCTGTTAAATCTACTCTAGGTGCCTCAGGTAAATGCGTAGTATATGAAGATGGATTAGGTAGACCAGTTATAACTAAAGATGGTGTAACTGTAGCTGATTCAGTAGTACTAATGGATCCTGTAGAAAATATAGGTGCAACACTTATTAAAGAAGCATCGAAAAACACAGTGAAGGAAGCAGGCGACGGTACCACTACGGCTATCGTCCTTGCTGAATCACTATTAAAAGAGGTAAACTCACAAGTAAAGTCTAACGATAGTATAAGAGATATAAAACATGGCATTGAAACAGGATATAAAAAGGTTGTGGAATACCTTTCAGAACACAGTAAAGCAGTATCTGGCGATCAGCTTACAAGCGTTTCAGCAATTAGCTGCAACAATGACAAAGCTTTGGGGCAAATTATTGCAGAAGCTTACAAAAAAGTAGGGAAAGATGGTGTAGTGCTGATGGAGGAGAGCGAAAGCGATGAAACCTACACAGAGATAGTAGAGGGTGTACAGTTCGATAGTAGCTTAACATCACCTCACTTTGCTACAAATAAAGATAAAATGGTGTCAGAACTAGAAAACCCAGCGGTTTTAATAGTTTCATCACCTATACCTAACATAAGAAAGATACAAAATGTATTAGAACATGTTATAAAGAAAAGAAAGCCTCTACTTATTATAGCAGAGGTTGACCAACAGGTCAAATCAGCGTTACTAATGAACAAAGTTAAGGGTAATATCAATGTTAATATCATAGATCCACCTGGTTTTGGCCCTAGTAAAGCAGATACAATAGAAGATTTAGCATTTTTAACTGGAGCGCAAGTTATGAACGAAGAGCTTGGAGACGATTTAGATCTGATCCAGCCAGATTGTTTGGGTGAAGTAGTAAAATCTGTCACAGATAACAGAACTACAGTCCTTACAACTGGTTTAAAAGCGGTAGACCTCGAAGAAAGGATAAAAGATGTTAAAAATAAGATTAAAAAAGAGAAAAAACCTTATTTTAAGAAAAGATTACAAGACAGATTAGCTATGTTAAGCGGTTCTGTTGGTATAATTAACGTAGGCGCTGATTCTAAAGTAGAATTAAAGGAAAAAAAGGATAGAGTTGAAGATGCCATCTATGCAGTTAAGGCTGCATTACAAGAAGGTATTGTTTCTGGAGGTGGAATAGCACTATTAAACGCTGCTAATTCAATAAAACCAGATAATACTGGCGAAAAAATACTAAAAACTGCTATTTTAGCACCTTTTAAAACTATTTTAGACAATGCTGGTATAGTTTTAATAAAAACTCCTACAAAAATAGGGTATGGTATAGATGTAACAACCGGAAAAGAGGTTGATATGATAAAAAGTGGCATAATAGACCCAGTCTTAGTCACAAAGACAGCACTAAAGAATGCAGTTAGTGTTGTTTCTACTATAATTTCTGCAGATTGTGTAATCTCTAATATAAGAATACCAAATGCAAGCAGTTAATTATTACATAGTAGTAGAAAAGATCAAAGAAAAGCCTAAGAAAGTTGCTGGTTTAATTTTAACAGAAAAAACAGACAGTGACAATAGGTATATAAAAGCAAAAGTTGTAACAAAAGGTAACTTAGTCGAGGGTATTAATGACAATAGCATTATATACTATGATAAACACGCTGGACACGGTATACACTGGAAAAATAAACTATTGCAAGTTATAAAAATACAAGATGTAGTTTTAGTAGAATGAAACTAAGTCCACAAGATTTAAGAGATATTGGCTTACTAAAGTATTACAGGCTCGTTCGTAAATGGGCCTGTAAAACTTATAAGCTAAATGATGCTGATTTAGAACTTTTAGTGTATTTAGATTGCAAATCGCGATTTACACGTAATAGCTTTATAGATGGCTCTTATACTTACAGTTGGGATAAAAACCGCTGGGAACGTCTAAGGCAACAAGGCTGGATAGAAGTTTGGAGGCATCGTAACCGCACTACAATTAAATATAGTATATACAAAACATCATTTAAATGCTCTCAACTTATATCCCGTATATACAGAATTCTATTAGGGGAAGAGGATATACCCACTTCAGAAAGAAACATATTTTTTAATAATAAATCATATACTGATAAAGTTTATAACAAAGCTATAGATGATATGATAAAAGACAAAAACAGATAATTATGGCAAACATATTCCAAAACCCAGGGATTAAAAACAACCCAGAAAAAGGTAGATACTCAGATCCTATCATTCCAGGTATGGGTTCACCTTACAACAAAAAAGGTTGTAAATCATCATACAAGCAAGCAAAAAAAGGAGTCATGCCCGCGAGCGTAGAAGATGACTATCAAGAAGAGGCTAGAGCTGGACATGTAAAACACCCAACTCTTACTGTTGGTGGTAAACCTTTAGAATATGATCCTAAACATGATCCAAATAAATTAATTACCGATCAAAGTGAGGCATCAGATAGAGAGTCACTAAGAAGTAACAGTAAGCAGGTATTTAAAAACCCAATGGGAAGAGGTATTAATACTTTACAAAATCAAGATAACCAAAAACCTTGCAATTGTGCGAAAAAATTAGACAAGTGTAACTGTGAGTAACATTATAAATAGAGTAAAAGCTGCACAAGGCTTAAAGTTTCCACCAAACCAAGAGGTAACTATGAATGCCGATGGTAGTGGTGGACCTGTATCTATTAATAAACAGACTGGCTGGAAAGACTGGGCACACGGCGCTTTAGACGTGGCTGGTATGATACCTGCTTTTGGTAACATAGCAGATGGTGTAAATGCAGCTTGGTACTTAGCAGAAGGTGATTTAAAGAATGCTGCTTTATCAGGCGCTGCTGCAATACCAGGACTTGGATTATTTAGTGGTGGAACAAAGTTAAGTATGAAGGCTGCGGATGCTATGAATGATATTAATAAAGCTAGAAAAGTAGCTAAACATACAGATCCTTCAGCTGTTAAGATAGCTTCAAAACTTTATTCAAGTGGTGGTAAAAAAATGGTAAATGCTTTACCAGAAGTAGTTAAAGATAATATAAGGCAAGTACCAAAAAATCTAAAAAGGAATTTTAGAGAAGGTAGTAAGTTTAAACCATGGGGAAATAGACCTGTTAAACTAACTAAAGCAGATAAAGTCTTAGAATTTGGTAATGCTGGTTATCAATTTGTGGATGGCGTTTATAAAGGAGCAACTGGTCAAACAGAACCTACACAACCTGGTAGTTATAAAAAACAAAGATATATGGGTGGTGTTGCATCATCTAATAGACAAAGTTTAAATTCTTATAAAAAATGAGTTTTAAATTAAAAAGTAAAGCAGAGTTATTTGGTTTAAGAACTATTATCAATGGTAACGTACCTGTTTTTAACAAAAAACTAGATCCAGGTGTAGTTGCTGAAGCAAATAGAGATAATACTATATTTGTAGCTGAAGAAGCTCCTGATAGTTATTTAAATGCTAATCTTACTTTAGAAGAGGAGATGGAGCATATATACCAAATGAAACGTGGTAATCAATATACTAATGAACATGTTATTGAAAACACGCCATCTGAATTTAATATATATAAAAGAGAAGGTACTAAAATGATACCTATTACTAACAGAGCTAGTAAGTCTTTTCAAGAAGGAGATGCAGGTGCATCATGGGAAGCAGAAGCTAAAGCTAACGCTAAAAACAATATAAACAATGTACAAGACATGGTTTCAAAGGCAAAAAGCTAATTCACCTTATAGAGCATCAGCCGCATTAATTGATGGGGCTGGTAACATAGGTAGAGGTGTACCTATAGCAGACTCTGCTGCAGAGCTAAAGCCAAAATCTCAAAAATCAAATAATTATAATCCACCTGGAATTGGTCAAGATCAAAGTGAAGGTGTGGATACTGACGTCGCTGCTTTAAAAGCTTTAAAAGATAGTTTAGAAAACGAAACAGATGTAGCAAAAAAACTACAAATACAAGAACAAATAGATGCACTTGAAGCTTCAATTGCAGCTAAAAAACAAACAAAATAATATTATGGCATCACCAATAACACAAAGAGTAAAATCATACGCTAAACAAGTAGTAATCGATCAAGACAAACTTAAAATAGGAGGTACACCTGGAGTAGAAGATGTAGTTACTCAAATAAATAAAGATCTAGGTGTCACATTCACTGGAGAAGACGGTGGAGATCAGTACGTGAAAGACATGACAGCTGAAAGAGACAGAAGACAACCTGGTATGGATCTTAAAGATTATATGAAGTTAAAAGACAGACAAAATGCTCAGTCTGGTTCTGTTGGATTTCAAGGTACCGAAAATGGTGAAAACGTAGACGCTACACAGTGGAGCAACCAAGATGTTGAATATGGTAATAGAAAAGACGAACAAATAATTAAAGGGTCAGAAGGTACGCCTGGTACAGACGCTTATTTAGATCCTAAGTTTAAAACTAACTTAACTAGAGGTCAAGCTGCTAATCAAAGAAGAAGAGAAAACATGCTTGATAGATCTACTAAAAGAGATAATAAAAGAAACTACAGACTATTAAAAAAGACATTAAGAAAAAACGGTAGTTTAACTGCAGACCAACAGGCGCAATTTGATTTCTTAAAGAAAAATAGATTTACAGATGGTCAAATGAATGACTATAATAAAGATTCTAGCGGTAAGATAACTGGTAATAAACTGCAAGATGGTAGTTCTAGTTTAAATAATCCTGCTGGCTGGACAGAGCAAACCTCTGGTACTGGAAAAGGTGGTCAAACACAAGCTACACTTGAAAATATAGAAAGATATAAGAAAGAATACGGTGTTGAGCCAAAAATAGTAGATGGTAATATTAGTTTTAACAAGCAAAAAGTAAAAACCGGTTATATACAAAAAGGTTATAGTGGTTATCAAAACCCTCCTTCACCTCAAAAACAAGCTAGACTATATAGTAAGATTGGTGAAGCTGTAGGCGGACTTGTTAATAAATTTTCTAAGCAAACTAAAAAAATAGATTTTAAATCTACAGATAAAACTTTAGGAGCTAAAAAAATAGGTGATGGTAAAAACCTACCAGCTATTAAAAATCCAAAACCATCCTCTGGTGGTGGTGGTGGTGGTGGAGCTACAGGCGGCGTAATTAATTTTGCAAAAAAAGCGGCAAAATACGGTTTAGGTGCTGCAGTTGTAGCTAAAGGAGCTCAGATGTTATTAGGTTCTTCTAATAAACCAGATAACAATCCTAATCCAAGCCCAAGCCCTGAGCCTTCAAAACCTAAAGTATCTTACGATGAAGCTTACAAAAATAGAGATAGAAAGACATATGGTCATATGAATAAATCTAACTATATAAAAGAAGCTAAAAGACAAAACGATGTATTTGCTAAGACTGGTAAATGGGATTATAAGAACGCTCCTAAGAATCCAGGACTAGCGAGTACTATCAAACCTGCTAAAATAGCACCAGTATCAAGTGGTGCACTTGAAGTTAAAGCTCCTGTAAATTTAGATAAAATATCTCAACCAGAAAGAAAAAAACCTATTATTAGTAATAAACAAGAAAAAGCTAATAATAAGTTAGAAAGATTACAAGGTAGAAAAGTAACACCAAGACGTCAAAACAGGATAGCTAAACAACAAGATAAAGCCGCAGGATTAAGTAGAGGAGAAGTTAGAAAAAACAAGCTAATGAGAAAAGCTGGTAACACGCCTTCTGGATCTCAATCATCAATATCTATGCCAAGAGTAATGACAGGTGCACAATACAACCAAGTTAAGAAATTAGGTGGTGGAAGTGCTATAGATGCTGTGACAAGTGGTAAAGTAACATTAACTGGATTAGAAGATCAATTAAAAACCTCAGCTGGATTTAAACAAAAAGGCTGGTCAGGTTATCAAAAATAAATAGATGAGTAAGTTATTAGCTAAATTATTCGGCGGAGCCGGTGGAAGTATATTAGAAAAATTATCAGGCGTTGCCGATAAGTTTATACAAACTAAAGAAGAAAAAGCTCAGTTTGAAAAAGAGATGACTGAAATAATGATAAAAGCTGAAGCTGAGATGCAGAAAAATGTAACTGATCGATGGCAAGCTGATTTACAACACGGTAACTGGTTAACTAGATCAGTGAGGCCGTTGGTACTTATATTTTTAATTGTTTCTACAGTATTGTTAGTTTTTATCGATAGTGGAGCAATTGGTTTTAATGTAGAACAAAAATGGACAGATCTTCTACAACTTGTTTTAATCACTGTTATAGGTGCTTATTTCGGTGGACGAAGTTTTGAAAAACTAAAAAAGAAATAAATAATGGCTAGAATAAATAACTATGCACAAGACGCTAATGTTACTGATAATGATAAACTTTTAGGATCTGACGAAAGTGGGAATACTAAAAACTTTAGTTTATCAAGTCTTAGTGCTTTTTTTGCTAGCAACGTAGGTGTAAAAAAACATCATCAAAACAATGCATCTACCGCTTGGACCATAACACATAATCTAGACTTAGTAGATTACCTACCTTGTATTAATATCAAGTTATCGGGTGGAGGAACTTTTAACAATGTTCAAGCTATGGGCATTGTTACTTATTTAACAAAGGATTCATTAAGAATTAATTTTTTGGACGCAAAAAGCGGATATGCATACTTAAAGAAATAAAACAACAACTAATAATTAACAAATAACTTAAACAACAACAATGGCAATACCTATTTTAAATCACATGGACTTCGGCAAAGTGGCCGAAATTCAAAACGTACTGCTCCACACAACTGGTTCTGGTGATGTCACCTCGCCTGGTACGGGGCAAATTATTTATGATTCAGGCACAATAAAGTTCTACAATGGATCTGCATGGTTATCACTAGCTTCTGGCGGTGGTACTAGAACAGTTCAGATAGACACTAACGGTGATGGATCTGTAAACAACACATTAGAAACATCAGAAAACTTAGTTCTTAAAAAAGGATCTGGTGTTACACTAACAGAAGCTGGTGGTGTAGTTACAATATCAGCTAACAGCACATTAACACAAGAACAAGTTGAAGACTTTGTTGGTGGAATGCTTGATGGTACTGAAACTGGTATATCTGTATCTTATGACGATGCAAATGGTAACTTAGACTTTGTAATTGGAGCTGGTGATATTGTTCACTCAATGCTTGCTGATGATGCGGTTGATGCTGATAACTTAGCTTCAGACGCTGTTGTTACAGCTAGTATAGTTGATGCAAATGTTACTACAGCTAAAATAGCTGATGCTAGTATAACAATGGCTAAGCTAGCTAATATAGCTACAGATACTTTCATAGGTAGAACTGCTGATAACGCTGGTGTTCCAAAAGCTTTATCAAAAGCTGAAGCATTAGCAATACTTAATGTAGCTGATGGTGCACAAGCAAACGTTTCTGGTGATTCTGGTAATGCTGCTATTTATGACAACAGTGGTACACCTGCTTTTAAATCAGGTATCACTAAAGCTGAAGTACATACTTTATTAAATATTGAAGATGGTGCAACCGCGGATCAAACAGCTGCAGAAATAAGAACTTTAGTTGGAACTGGTAATAGTAATTTTGTACCAGCAGCTGGTAGTGCAGGAGAATTCTTAAAACATGATGGTACATTTGGTACTCCATCTTACATATCTAATTCAGATATAGATGTTAACATTGCAAACTTAACTGCTAGACTTCCTCAAATAACAGAGAGTGTTACTATTGGTGATGCAACAGATGTTGTTGTAACCACATCAGGTAACTTAGTTGTAACTGGTGATTTAACTGTATCAGGTGATACTGTTACTGCTAACGTTGGAACACTTGATGTTGAAGATAAAAACATAACATTAAACAAATCAACTAGTGATTCAAGCGCAACTGCTGATGGTGCTGGTCTTACTATTCAAGATGCTGTAAATGCTTCAACTGATGCTACTATGTTATGGAACGCTGCAAATGATAAATTTGTATTTTCACATCCAGTAGATGTAACAGGTATACTTACAGCCACAGGTACTTCTGTATTTGCTAATCTTGATATATCTGGCGATGTAGATGTTGATGGAACTTTAGAAGCTGATGCAATAACCCTTAACGGAACAGCTTTAGGTGCTTTAGCTACTTTAGATACTGTAGCCGCAGGACAAATTGATTCTAACGCGGTAACAACTGCTAAAATAAATGCTGATGCTGTTGATGGAACAAAAATTGCTGATGATGCGATAGATTCTGAACACATAACTGATGGATCTGTTGACAATGCTCATTTAGCTGGTTCAATTGCAAACGCTAAATTATCAAACTCTTCTATAACAATAGATGGTAACGCTATTTCATTAGGTGGTTCGGTAACAACAAACAACTCTCAATTAGCAATAGCTTCAGTCGCTGAGGTACAAACTGGTACTAACAATACAAAAGCTATAACACCTCTTAGATTAGCTCAAGCTAAAAATGTTGTTCAAGTTATTGATGTTTCATCTCTACATGCTACTCAACTAAATGCTGTAATACAACATGATTTAGGTACTAAAGCACTACAGGTAACAGCTCAATATAAAGGTGCTGCTGCAGATTATCAACAAGTTATAATTGATTGGAGCACGAATTCAGATACTAGTGGAACAGATAGTGATAACCACATTTTAGTACAATTTGCGGCTGTTCCTGCGTATGATGTAACCGTTCAGATACACAGTAAAGAAGCTGCTGCAACTGCAACAGGTATAACGTACCCAACATCTTAATAATATAAGTAAAGTAAGCGGTACCTTCGGGTGCCGTTTATATTTAATTTAAATAAACAATATGGCAATACCAATTTTAAATAGCATAGACCTCAAAGGCCAATTAAAAGTTGATGGCGGAAGTGCTGCTTATGGACAAATTGAAGTTGGAGGAAATAGCGGTGGTATTATTGATTTAAAAGCACCTTATTCTGATGATTATGATTTAAGACTGCATGCTAGTTCATCTGCTCATGAAATAACAACAGCTTCTGGAAGCTTACTTATAAATACAGCGAATTCACTAGCTATGACTATTGAAGCAGATAACGATGTAGTTTTAGAAGGTGACTTAAGAGTTAAAGGTGGTGATTTACAATTAGATAGCGGCGGTGATATAAAATTTAAATCAGACACAACGTATGGACCGAAACTAGCAACCACTGATAATGGCTCTATGAGTTTCCATTTTGGTGGTAACAGTAATCAACCTTTTGAGCTTTACGACCACAACACGAATGGTGGTGCTGGTGTTAAAAAATTAAAAGTAAACGCAGACGGTGTTAATGTATGTGGTCAATTTAGTTTTCAAAGGCAAGGTTCAAAATCAATAACTCACAGTAGTGGTGTTTTTGCTATAGACTTTGATGATGAGGCTAATTATTATATATGTACAGTTGTTAATGAATCATTTGTTGATCACAGTATTACTTTTTCAAACATTAGTGGTAATGTTGGTCAGTCTGGTACTATTATAATAAATAACCCCAATGTAGTATCTACAAATTTTATTAGTTGGGACAGTCCGGCTTTGCCAAATACAGCTTACACGCCTGGTGGAAGCGCTATAACATTTGGATCAGGTAGCCAAACAATAGCTGTAATGACTTATTTTATAGCTACATCCACAAAAGTATTAATCAACTACGTATCTGGTTTCGCCTCATACCCACAATAAAATTAGCGTATGAACTTTCTCTGGAGTAAAATTAATTTTTTCAGTAAGTCAACCAGTAGATCAACAACAAGAACTACAGGTACTAGTAGAAATACAACTACTACGTATAACACTAGTACAACAACAGCTTATAATACTAGTACAACAACAGTTAAGTCTACAACTACTACTTACAACACTTCTAGAGCTACAGCTACTAGTAGAAGTACAAATACTACTATATCTACTAATAGATCTACAACAACAACATTTTCTACATCAACAGTTGTTTCAACAAGTAGAAACACTACTACTACTTTTTTAACATCAACTACAATTGCAACTAGTAGAAATACAACTACAGTTTATACTACAAATTACAATACGTCAACAATAACGTCAACAATTACTATAACTGTATTTAATACTAGCACGACTACAACTTTTAATACTAGTACGTTAACTTCTTTTAACACAGCGTTTAATACGTCTACCGTAACGGTTAGAACCACATCTACATCAAGAAGTACAGTTGTTAGCACTAGTAGAAATACTACTACTACTTATAATACATCTACTGTTACAACTGTAGACACGGCTAGAAACACTACTACTACTTACACAACTACATACAACACGTTTTTAGGTAATACGTTAAAAGAAACAGCTACTATATACAATACTAGTACAACTACTAATAGAAATACAACTATTAGCACTAGCAGAAGCACAACAACAACTTTCGCTACTAGTAAAACAACTTTAGAAAGTAGAAATACAACAGTTAGCACTAGTAAAAGCACAACTACAGTATTTAATACGTCTACAGTAACTGTATTTAGCACTACAACAACTTTTGCAACGGGCAGAAATACTACTGAATCTAGAAACACTACTACCACGTATTCTACTACTACTGTTTTTAATACAACTAAAAGTACAACAACAACATTCAATACCAGTACTATTACAGTTTATTCAACAACAACAACGTTTAACACTAGTAAAGCTACTACAACGACATTTAGTACTAGTAGATCTACGACAACGAGTAGAGTAACTACAATTGCAACTAGCCGTAACACAACGACAGCGTTTTCTACTACTACACTGTACACGACAACAACGACATTTAATACTACTAGAAGCACAACGACTACGTTTAACACTACTAGATCAACAACTACAACGTTTGCTACATCTAGATCAACATCAACATCTAGGGTAACTACAATAGCAACTAGTAGAACAACAACTACTACATTTGCTACTTCAAGAAACACTACTGAATCTAGGAGCACAACAACAACATATACGACAACAACTACATTCAATACAAGTAGAGCAACAACAGAGAGCAGATCTACTACGACTACGTATACAACTACCACGACGTTTAACACTAGTAGAAACACAACTGAAAGTAGAAGTACAATTACAACTTATAGCACTACAACTACATTTACAACTGGTAGATCAACAACTAGAGGAACTAGCAGGTCAACAACAACAGCTTACAATACTACAACGTCGTTTAATACAACTTACGCTACAACATATACAACAACGTTTAACACAACGTATATAACAACGTTTAACACGGCGGCTAGCGTTACGGCTTTTGACTCAACATCTGCAAGTAATTTTAATGGCGCATGTAATGCGTTTATGGGTACTACATATTATGGAACAAACGTTTCTAGTGGATTACCCCAAAACGGTAGCTATGTGTATACAAACGCTGCCGGCACATCGGCATTGGCTGGAGCATGGTATGGAGCTCAAGATCAAATGTCATTTAGTCCAACACATAAATATAAAATAATCAGTGGTGGTCAGGTTGCGGGAGCTCCTACCTCATGTGGTGGTGGTGGAGGTTTTCCTTCAGATAGAAAATTGAAAAAACATATTAAGTTAATAGGTAAATCTAATAAAGGTATAAATATATATAGCTTTGAATTTAAAAAAGGTATATATGCTGATAGATTTGCTGGTGTATGGCAAGGTGTTATGGCTGATGAAGTTGAGCATATTGATGGAGCTGTACTAAACCACAGGAACAGTAAGTGGGTTGACTATAGTGTGTTAGATGTAGAATTTAAAACAATTAAATCATGAGTGCATATATAAACGAAAACTTAATAAGTACTCACGATGGTACTAAATTTGAAATAATAAAAGAAACTAAAACCTCTGTAGAAGATGGTACAACACAATTTGTGATGTCACATTTAAAATATAAATCAGATGTTTACCATAGATATTATAACTCTTTGTATACCGCTAAATTAAAAGCAGGTGATTGTAATAGTTGTGGTTTTGATAACAGTATTTTTGATAATGCAGTTTGGGGTGATGTTTTAATATTAGGACTTGGTTTAGGTTCGTTTCCTGAATATGTAAAAAATACTAAATCACCAACAAGTGTAGATGTTGTTGAACAAGACTCTGAAATAGTTTCTATTGTAAACTGGATGCACAGTGATATAAATGTAATAACACATGACGAGTGGACTTACTCAACAACAAAGCTATATGATTTAATATTGGTAGATATTTTTGCAGAACCAAACGATGTATCTGACGATCATAAAACAGCGTTAAGAAATAATTATATTAATAACTTAAAGACAGATGGTAAATTACTAATACAAATATCTGGCGATATAATAACTTAACTATGCCTAATACTACAAGAAGCACATCACGATCTACATCACGAGCTACTATAAGAAACACGAGTAGAGGTACGTCAAAAAGCACCGCTGAAAGTAGAAATACTACAACGTCTTTTAACACTACTTATATTTCTTATTTTTCTACAAGTAGAAGCACGCTTGAGTCTAGAAATACTACTACTACATACACTACATCAACTACATTTAACACGTCTAGAGCTACGACTGAAAGTAGATCTACTACGACTACGTATACTACGACTACTACTTTTAATACATCTAGAGCTACAACCGAAAGTAGGTCTACTACTACTACCTATACAACTTTAACTACGTTTAATACTAGTAAAAGCACGACTACATTATTTAATACTAGTACCACGACTGTATTTAATACAACAACTACATTTAATACCACTAGATCTACTACAACCACGTTTGCTACATCTAGATCTACTACAACTACGTTTGCTACTAGTAGAGCCACAGCGGAGAGTAGAAGTACAACTACATCAAGATCAACTAGTACTGCGTTTAACACATCTACAACCACTGTGTTTACTACTACTACTACATTTAACACTACTAGAAGTACAACTACTACTTACAACACTAGTAGGTCAACTTTAACTAGTAGATCCACTACTGTATCCACTAGTAGAACAACAACTACTACATTTGCAACTAGTAGAGCTACAATAGAATTTAGATCTACAACTACGGTATACACAACAAGTACTACTTTTAATACTAGCACCGTTACATCAACTAGTAGAACAACCACAATATCAACGTCTAGAGCAACTACTACAGTTTTTAATACGTCTACTTTAACTACGTACAGTACGACTACAACTTATAATACTAGTAAGTCTACAACAACCACGTTCAACACTAGCACTAACACCGTGTATACCACGTATCAACAAACAATGAGGTTGACTAATGGTCTTGCCGCTACGTATAGAAATACAACTAGATCAACTAGTACTATAACAATAACTCATTATAATACTAGCACAACAACGGTTGTATCTACAAGTAGAGCAACTAGTACTGTGTTTAATACATCTACAGTAACTGTATTTAATACAAACACTACTTATACAACAACTTATAATACTAGCACTACTACATCTAGAAACACAACTGTTAGTACATCTAGAAATACAGTTCTAAAAAGTACAGCAAGAGATACGACTACTGTTTATACAACTGTTTACAATACATCTACAACAACGTCAACAATTACTATAACAGCTTTTAACACATCTACAAACACAGCAACAACTAGATCAACAACAACAGTTTATAACACTAGTACAAATACAGCAACAACTAGAGCGACAAATACTGTTTACAACACTACTACAGCTACCGTGACTACGTTTAACACGACTACTACTTTTAACACAAGTACTACAACTAATACAAATCACGTTACTGTTTATAACACATCAACGTCAACAGCTTTTAATACGTCTACAACTACAAGCACCGGTTTTAACACAACAACTACGTATACGACTACGTTTACAACTAACACTGGTAACTATGTTAACTTTAATCAATTTGGGCAATTAGGTACTAATCCGTTTCAAGATAATAACGAGTAGTTAGAAAAGCGTAATAATATGTGACTATAGTACTATAACAAATTAAATTTAATTATATGGAAATGTTTAACGAGCAGGAGCTTAAGAAAAGAATAGGTCCTCTTAAAAAAGCTGACAGTCTTTACGACTTAGAACAAGTTGAAGGATATGTCATTAGAAAGTGCCAGGAAAATGGCTTAGAAACTAGCTATGATGTAATGGCAGAAGAAATGCCATACTTTAAAACAATGGCATATACTGAGTATGCGGGTAATTTTTACCTTCAACCTTTAAATTTTAAAATGCGTAACGAACAAATGATCGACGCTTGGCACGATAACGAAAGTGAAGTGCTAGACTATTCTTCTTGGTTAGTAAAAAAAGTTGTTGATAGCAACGCTAACAAGTATAAATACAGAAAAGAAGAATTGGACAGATTTCCTCCTAAGGACTATTTAATAATTTTACCGGGTTCTAACAAACTTAGAGAAAATGTTTGCTTAAATAGATTAAAGCACATTGTAAACACCCACGGTAATAATGTTTTATTCAAACCACACCCTATAACTACACACCAAATAATTGGTGAGTTAAAAGACTTTTTTGGTGAAGAGAATATTCTTCCTAAAAATGTAGACATGTACTACTACATGCAGAAAGCTAAAGGCGTTTATTCAACCCACATAAGTGAAAGCCCTTTGTTTGCTGGTGTATTAGGTAAAAATATAGAACCTGTGGATGTTTGGAACGATATACAGAGAGGCTCATTCTACTGCATAAATAGTTTCCTTTATCACAATCAAAAAAACATAGTAGAATACGTAAACAAGACATTTTCTAGTTACAAGTCTGGTATAATAAATCCAAACGTAGATAAAGACTGGAAAGCTAAAGTGGATAAATATATTAGCTACGTGTGTGAAAAAAGAGATAGATACAAAAACTGGTACATATCTTCACCAGCAAAAAAGAAGTAAAATTTTAATTAAATAATAATATTATGGCAACATATAAGAAAAAACCAAAAGCAGTAGATTTAAAACCTAAATCTGTAACAGAAGAAGAGTTAAAAGTTATAAGAACTTTTGTGGACACGTTAAACCAACTACAAATGAAAGTTGGAGGTTTAGAAGTTCAAAAAAATGCGTTAGTAGTGGAAGTTGCAAAAACCCAAGCTAACCTTTACAAGAACAATGATAAGCTGAAAGAAAAATACGGTGACGTTTCTGTTAATATTCAGGACGGAACTATAAAAGAGTTACCTAAAAATGAAAAATCTAATTAGAAAAATAAGTATAGGTAAAGACTATAAAAACGAAGCTATGCACTATTCCGTAGGCCAAGAGGTCTACGGTGGTCATACGATTTGTGATATAATAGAAGAAGATGAAAAGTTTAGTATTTACATTATGAAAAAAGAAGAGGTTTTGCCTTGGAAAGATTTTAATAAAAATATGGCAATAGCCGTAGAATACAATTTAGAATATTAATGCAAGGATTATTTAACTTTGTAGTTAAACCAAAAGGATCAAGATACAATAACGTAAAAAAAATAGGTGATAAAGAGCTCATATTAAACGCTGAGATATTTAGTCATCAGTACGTTAACAGAGAAGCTATAGTTGTTTCTTTGCCTAAAATTGTTAAAACAGATATAAAAGTAGGTGACACTGTTATTATACACCACAATGTTTTTAGAAGATGGCACGATCAACAAGGTGTAGAAAAAAACAGCAGATCTTATTTTAAAGAAGATAAGTATTTTGTTAATACAGATCAAATATTTTTATACAAACAAAAAGGTAAATGGTCAAGTCAAACTGATTATTGCTTTGTAAAACCTTTACAGTCAGACAATATATATGACGATAAAGAAAAACCATTGATAGGCGTTGTTAAATATACTAACAAGCATTTAAATATAAACGAAGGAGATTTAATAGGTTTCACACCTAATAGTGAATACGAGTTTGTAATTAACGGTGAGAGATTATACAGGGTTTTATCTAAATTTATTACAATCAAATATGAATATCAAGGAAACGAAAAAGAATATAATCCAAGCTGGACATAGAGCTGTTGATGAATTAATAAAGGTTGCGAAAGAGCCTATAGTAGAAACAGACGACGATATATCAGCTGATAGATTAAAAAACGCTGCTGCAACTAAAAAGCTAGCTATATTTGATGCTTTTGAGATATTAAATAGAATACAAGATGAGCAAGACATGTTAGATAATAAACCTAAAAAAGAAGAGGAAAAGTCTACTTTTGGTGGTTTTGCAGAAAGAAGATCTAAATAATGTACGAGCAAAGTTTATATAAGGTTATAGAACCTATTAAAATAAACACCATAAAAAGGCTTAACAAAAAAAAAGCCTGGAAATATGGTTATAACAAAGAGCACGATCTAGTTGTTATAAGTAAAACCGGTAAGATCGGTGAGGTGTATAGCATACAGAATTTGAAAATAGCATTGCCGCAGGCAACTGATATTAATAAATTTAAAAGTGATAAGTGGGAGGTTACACCACAACCTAAAGCTTTATCTCGTTTAAAAACTATATTTGATTGGAAAGATATACCAAAAGATTTTAAGGAAAAACACATAGATTACATAGAAAAAGAGTTTAAAAGAAGAGAAGAAGGTTTTTGGTTTTATAACAAAGGAAAAGCTACTTACATAACCGGTACTCACTATATGTATCTACAGTGGTCAAAAATTGATGTTGGTCAACCTGATTTTAGAGAAGCAAATAGATTATTTTATTTGTTTTGGGAAGCTTGCAAAGCTGATACTAGATGTTATGGTATGTGTTATCTTAAAAATAGAAGATCTGGGTTTTCGTTTATGGCATCAGGAGAGCTAGTGAATATGGCTACAATATCAAGTGATGCTAGATTAGGAATATTATCTAAAACTGGACCAGATGCTAAAAAAATGTTTACTGACAAGGTTGTACCTATATCAGTCAACTACCCTTTCTTTTTTAAACCGATTCAAGATGGTATGGATCGACCTAAAACAGAATTAGCATACAGAGTTCCAGCTTCTAAATTAACTAGAAGAAAGATAGAAGCAGGTAGTGACGATCATGATTTACAAGGATTAGACACTACTATTGACTGGAAAAATACAGGTGATAATAGTTATGATGGTGAAAAGTTAAAACTATTAGCCCACGATGAAAGTGGTAAATGGGAAAGACCTAATAATATATTAAACAATTGGCGTGTTACAAAAACATGTCTTAGGTTAGGTAGTAGAATTATTGGTAAGTGTATGATGGGATCAACGAGCAACGCTCTTGACAAAGGAGGTGATAACTTTAAAAAACTGTATAATGGGTCAGATGTTACAAAAAGAAACAGAAATGGACAAACAAGTACAGGACTCTATAGTCTGTTCATTCCTATGGAATGGAACTACGAAGGATTCATTGATTCTTATGGACTACCTGTATTTGACACACCAGAAGAAGAAGTTAAAGGGCCTTATGGAGAATATATCGATACAGGTATCATCGAACACTGGCAAAACGAAGTCGACGGTTTAAAAAATGATGGAGATGCTTTAAATGAATTTTATAGGCAATTTCCTAGAACTGAAGAGCACGCTTTTAGAGATGAAACACAAAACAGTATATTTAATTTAGCAAAAATATACGAGCAAATAGATTATAACGAAGAGCTAAACGCGCCATTAACTAAAGGTAATTTTCAATGGGTCAACGGTATTAAAGATACTAAAGTTATATTTTACCCAGATTCAAAAGGTAGGTTTAAGGTTAGCTGGACACCTAAGTTTGAATTACAGAATAGACATATAATAAAAAATGGAATTAAATACCCTGCTAACGAACACATGGGTTCATTTGGATGTGACTCTTATGATATATCTGGTACTGTTGATGGTAAAGGATCTAAAGGTGCTTTGCACGGGTTAACAAAATTTAGTATGGAAGATTGTCCTCCAAACTCTTTCTTTTTAGAGTATATAGCTAGACCTCAGACTGCTGAGATCTTCTTTGAGGACGTTCTAATGGCACTTGTGTTTTACGGGATGCCTATACTAGCAGAAAATAATAAACCACGTCTATTGTATTATTTAAAAAGGCGAGGTTACAGAGGTTATTCTATGAATAGACCTGATAGAACTTGGAACAAGTTGTCCACAGCTGAAAAAGAAGTAGGTGGTATACCAAACTCAAGTGAAGATATTAAGCAAGCTCATGCTGCTGCTATTGAAATGTATATACAAGATCACGTTGGTAAAAAGAGAGATGGATCCCACGGTGATTTATATTTCAATGAAACATTGCAAGACTGGGCTAAGTTTGATATAAATAACAGAACAAAATACGATGCTGCAATAAGTTCGGGATTAGCTATAATGGCTTGTAACAGACATTTATATAGACCGCATGCAGACATAAAAAAACAAAAACTAAACATAAACATATCAAGATATAAAAACAAAGGTATGCACTCAAAACTAATAGATTAAAAAATGGCAGAATCAATATCAAAAGGTTATTTCCCAAGTCAGGTTGTTAGCGACTCTGAGAAGATCGGGCTTGACTACGGTTTAAAGGTTGCCAAAGCTATAGAAGCGGAATGGTTTAAACGTGATTCTGGTACTAATAGATTTTATAACAACCAAAACGAGTTTCATAAGTTAAGGTTATATGCTAGAGGAGAACAGTCGATACAAAAATACAAAGATGAATTATCTATAAATGGTGATTTGTCTTATCTTAATTTAGACTGGAAACCAGTTCCTATAATACCTAAGTTTGTTGATATTGTAGTTAATGGTATGGCCGAAAGAACATACGATATAAAAGCATATTCTCAAGATCCTTACGGTATGAGTAAGAGAACAGAGTACATGGAATCTGTAATGAGAGACATAGAAACTCAAGAGCTTATAAAGTTTGCTCAAGACTCTTTAGGTATAAACTTACAGGAAAATCCACCTGAAAAACTACCCGATAGTGAAGAAGAGTTAAGTTTACATATGCAACTTAGTTACAAGCAAGAAGTTGAACTAGCAGAGGAACAAGCCATAACAACTATATTAAATGGTAATAAGTTTGAAGAAACAAGAAAAAGATTATTTTATGATTTAACAACTATTGGTATAGCTTGTGTAAAAGATAAATTTACAACAGCTGAAGGTATTAAAGTTGAATACGTGGATCCTGCAAATATAGTTTACTCTTATACTGAAAATCCTTATTTTGAAGATATATACTACATTGGTGAGGTAAAAACAATACCTATAAATGAATTAAAAAAGGAGTTTCCTAATTTAGATGAAGAGCAACTTTTAAAAATAAAAAAGCAACCTAATCAAAAATCTAACTTTAGGTATACTACAGCTAGCACTAACGATAACAACGATAATAACACTGTAGAGGTATTATACTTTAATTATAAAACTTACATGAATGAAGTTTATAAAGTTAAAGATACTATGAGTGGTGGTAGCAAAGTTATATTAAGAGATGATACTTTTGATCCACCAATACAAGAAATGGTTGGTCAATTTGAGAAAATTGAAAGATCTTTAGAGGTTTTATATGAAGGAGCTTTGGTTTTAGGAACAGATAAATTGCTTAAATGGGAAATGTCTAAAAACATGATGAGACCTAAAAGTGATTACACTAAGGTTAAAATGAATTATAATTTAGTGGCTCCTAGAATGTATAAAGGTAAAATTGAGTCTTTAGTAAAGCGTATAACTGGTTTTGCTGACATGATTCAATTAACTCATTTAAAAATACAACAAGTATTATCAAGAATGGTGCCAGATGGTATTTATCTAGACGCTGACGGTTTAGCTGAAATAGATTTAGGTAACGGAACTAATTATAATCCACAAGAAGCGTTGAATATGTTTTTTCAAACTGGTTCCGTAATAGGTAGATCGTTTACATCAGAAGGAGATATGAATCCTGGTAAAATACCTATTCAAGAAATAACAAGTGGTAATGGTGGTGGTAAAATACCTGTGTTAATACAGAATTACAACTATTACATGCAGATGATTAGAGATACAACCGGCTTAAACGAAGCTAGAGATGGTAGTACTCCTGATTCTAGAGCTTTAGTTGGTGTTCAAAAACTAGCTGCCGCTAATAGTAACACCGCTACTAGACATATATTGAACTCTGGTTTATATCTTACAGCTGAATTAGCTGAATCAATATCATTAAGAATATCTGATATATTAGAATACTCTCCAACAAAAGAAGCATTTATACAAAAAATAGGTGGTCATAATGTTGGTACGTTAGAAGATATAGCTAGTTTACATCTATATGATTTTGGTATATTTTTAGACATATCTCCTGATGAAGAAGAAAAATCATTACTTGAAAACAATATACAAGTTGCTTTAGGTCAGCAAATGATAGATCTTGAAGATGCTATTGATTTAAGAAATATTAAAAATGTCAAGCTTGCTAATCAATTACTAAAAGTAAGAAGAAAAAAGAAAAGAGAAAGAGACGAGTTGCTACAACAAAAAAATATAGAAACTCAAGCAAACGCTAATGCACAAGCTCAAAAGATAGCTGCAGAAGCTGAGGTACAAAAAAACCAAGCTTTAATGCAAAGCACTATGCAACTTGAAGAAGCCAAAATGATGCTAAATCAAAAGAAAATGCAACAAGAGGCTATAATTAAGAAAGATCTTATGAATCATGAGTTTATGATTAATATGAGACTTAAAAACATGGAGCTTAACATAGGTAAACAAAAAGAAACAAATAAAGAAGATCGTAAAGATGAAAGAACTAGAATACAAGCTAGTCAACAATCTGAGCTAATAGATCAAAGAAATAACAATAAAGCACCTAAAAAGTTTGAATCAATGGGTAATGATAGTTTAGGTAACCTAGGTAATCTAGGTAGTTTTGACCCAAGATAATAATCGTTTAATTTTATAATATTATATTATGGCAGAAAAAGAAAAGCCGCAAGAGGTTGTAGAAGAAATTCAACCAGTTGCACAAGAACAAGCAGCAATCAAGGATAGTGAAACTATAACTGATGCTAAAATCGAAGCTCCTATAAAAGAAGGTGGAGATATGAAAATGAAAGAAAAACCTAAAAAACCAAAGCAGTTAGTCAATCAAAATGAAGACAACGATACTATTAAGGTCGATCTTTCAAAAAAAGAAGAAGTTACTCCTGTAGAAGAAACAGAGGTAAAAGATACACCTGTTGTTGAGCAAGAGGTTAAAGAAGAAGAGCAAACTTCAGTAGTTGAAGAGATTACAGATGAAGAAGTTGAAGAGCAAACAGAAGAGCTACAAGAACAAGTAGAAGAAGCTGTACAAGAAGCTCAAGACACATCTGAAGCATTACCAGAAAACATACAGAAAGTCGTGGACTTTATGAATGAAACTGGTGGAAGCTTAGAAGAGTATGTTAGATTAAATCAAGATTACTCTAAAAAAGATGATAAATCTTTACTTAAGGAATACTACAAGCAAACAAAACCTCATTTAAATGATGATGAAATTGGTTTTTTAATGGAAGACAATTTTGAATATGACGAAGAAGTTGATGAGGAAAGAGATATTAAAAGAAAAAAATTAGCACTAAAAGAGCAAGTTGCCAGTGCTAAAAGCCACTTAGACGGGCTAAAGTCTAAATATTACGAAGAAATTAAAGCTGGAAGCAGGTTAGCGCCTGAGCAAAAGAAAGCAATTGATTTTTTCAACCGTTACAATCAAGAAGCAGAAACTACACAAAAGGTAGTTCAGGAACAACAAACCAACTTTTTAAATAAAACCAACGAGGTTTTTAACGATAAATTCAAAGGTTTTGAATATAATATTGGTGAAAAAAAGTTTAGGTTTAATGTAAAAGATAGTGACAAGGTTAAAAATGACCAAAGCGATATTAACAATTTTATTAAGAAGTTTCTTGATAAAAATGAAAATATGAGTGATGCTAAAGGTTATCATAAATCTTTATTTACTGCTAATAATCCTGACGCTGTAGCGAAACACTTTTACGAACAGGGCAAAGCAGATGCTATCAAGGATAGTATAGCTAAGTCTAAAAATATCAACATGGATCCTAGGGAAGCACAGTCAAACGTGATACCTACCTCTGGTTGGTCTGTAAAAGCTGTTCCTGGTGATACAGTTTCTGATTTTAAGATTAAGATTAGAAAATAACATTAACAATTTAAAAATTAAAAATTATGGCATTAGCTGGAACAGGCGCGGAGTTATCGCACTTAACGCCGAGACCGAATAAAACTTTATTTGGTTCAAATTATTTATCAATCGCTGGCAACGACTTTAATTTCACAAAACAATTCCTACCGGAAGTTTATGAAAAAGAAGTTGAAAGATACGGAAACAGAACTATTTCTGGTTTCTTATCTATGGTCGGTGCTGAAATGCCTATGGCTTCTGACGAGGTCGTATGGTCTGAACAAGGTAGAATCCACGTAGCTTACGACGATGTCGTAGGTACTGACGTTTCTGCAAACTTACTAACATTTTCTGCTGCTCACTTACTAAGCGTCGGTGATACTATCATCGTTAGCAAAGGTGGTGCAACATTAAAATGTTACGTATCTGCTGTACCTAGTACAACTACAATTACTGCACAACCTTACACTGTTGCTGATTTATCAAGCATCGGTTCTGATGCTGTTGCTGGAGTAAAAGTATTTGTTTACGGTTCAGAATATGCAAAAGGATCAAGCAACGCTGGTAACAAAAAAGATGCAACATTTACTTCTTTCTCGAATAAGCCAATTATTCTAAGAGACAAGTACAGTGTAAATGGATCTGACACTGCTCAAATTGGGTGGGTCGAAGTTGCTACTGAAGCTGGTACTTCTGGATACTTATGGTACTTAAAATCTGAGCACGAAGCAAGAATTAGATTTGAAGATCAATTAGAAATGGCTATGATTGAAGCTGAGAAAAAAGCAGGAGCATCTGCTATCTCTGCTGCAGGTATTTCTGGATCTGAAGGTCTTTTTGCTGCTATTAGCTCAAGAGGATTAGTATACAACAACGCTGATTTTGATGACGGTATCTCCAATGGAGTTCACGTTGGACTTGCTGAATTTGATAGCATCTTACAAGAGCTTGACAAGCAAGGATCAATTGAAGAAAACATGATGTTCTTAGACAGAGCTACGTCTCTATCTATTGACAACATGCTTGCTGCTCAAAATTCTTACGGATCTGGTGGTACTTCTTACGGAGTATTCAACAACTCTGAGGAAATGGCGTTAAATTTAGGTTTCTCTGGTTTCAGAAGAGGTTCTTATGACTTCTACAAAACTGACTGGAAATACTTAAATGATTCAACTACTAGAGGACTTGTAGCTGATATTGAAGGTGTTATCGTTCCTGCTGGAACTTCAACAGTTTACGATCAGATTATGGGTAAAAACATCCAAAGACCATTCTTACACGTTAGATACAGAGCTTCTGAAGCTGACGATAGAAGAATGAAATCATGGATCACTGGTTCAGTTGGAGGTAACTATACAAGCGACGAAGATGCAATGAACGTACATTTCTTATCTGAGAGATGTCTATGTGTTCAAGCAGCTAACAACTTTGTATTGTTAAAATCTACTGATGGTATCCAAGGATAATCAATAGTACTTAAAAGGTAAGGGTGCTTCGGCACCCAACCCTTTTATTTTTTATAAACTTTTTAATTATATTATATTATGGCAAACACAAAACAAGCCGTTGGGGTACCAGTAGGTACACAATGGGAAATAAAAGATAGAATTTACTATCTAACAACAAAGGAACAACCATTGGTTTTTTCTTTGCCTAGTAAACATACTAGAAGAAAACCATTATTATGGTTTGATACAGAAGCTGGTTTTCAAAAAGAATTAAGATACGCTACTAATCAACCATCACCATTGGTAGATGAACAAAAAGGTATGGCCACTTTAGGTCGTATAGTTTTTAGAGATGGTGCTTTATCAGTACCTGCAAGAGAGCAATCTTTACAAAAAATGCTTTCAATTTATCACCCTCTTAAAAATGTTATATATCAAGAACATAACGAGGTTGAGATAGCGAGTGATGACTTAGATTACATGGAGCTTGAAATAGAAGCTTTAACTATAGCTAAAGATTTAGATTTAGATATAGCTGAAGGTATATTAAGAGTAGAGCTTGGAAGTAAAGTCACAAAAATGACATCCAAAGAACTAAAAAGAGATTTACTTTTATTTGCTAAAAGAAATCCAGCTTTATTTATAAGCTTAGCACAAGATGAAAATGTACAGCTAAGAAACTTTGGTATTAAAGCAGCGGAAGCAAACTTGATTAAATTGTCGCCTGATAACAGACAGTTTACTTGGGCTAGCAACGGCAGAAAACTAATGACAGTGCCATTTGATGAGCACCCATATTCAGCATTAGCTGCGTGGTTCCAAACAGATGAAGGTTTAGAAGTCTTTAGTAATTTAGAAAAAAGATTAAAATAACAATCACTTATAGAGGTAACCATCTCTGTGAGGTGGTTACTTACTATAAAAAAAATAAATATGGCAGTTAGTGTAGATACAGTTTATCAAAGAGTTTTAGCAATAGCTAACAAAGAACAAAGAGGTTATATAACACCTCAAGAGTTTAACTTGTTTGCTAATCAAGCTCAATTAGATATATTCGAACAATACTTTTATGACTTGGATCAATTTTTAAAAATGCCTGGCAATGATTCGGTTCATGCAGACATGGTAGATATTATTCAAGAAAAAATAGATATATTTGAAAAATACAGAGCAGCCGTAGTTATGGCAGACGGTGGTGTAGGTACTTTACCAGATCATTATCGTATGGGAGAATTATATACTAATAAATGTGGTAGTTATGTTGAGATTGAGAAAATAAATCAAAACGAAGTACATCACATATTAGCATCCCCATTAACAAACCCAACAACAACATATCCTGTTTATGTTAGAAACTCAGGATCAACAGCTGTAAATAGAAAAAGATTAATACAAATTTATCCAACAACAATAGGTGCAAGTGACACAGTTGTGTGTAACTATATAGCTAAGCCAATTAAAGTACAATGGGCTTATACTACTGTTTTAGATGAAGCTCTTTACAATGCTACACTTGCTGTAGATTTTGAGCTACATGAGTCTGAAGAGACTGAATTAGTTATAAAGATACTAGAACTAGCTGGTATAACGATAAAAGATCCTCAGCTTTATCCAATAGCTGCTCAAGAAGAAGCACAAAACGTCCAACAAGAAAAATAACAGAACATGCCTTTATTCACAGGAACACAACAGCAATATTACAACAACGCAAATCAGTTTACGGTAGATTCTACTATAAACTCAAACAGTTATGTTACATTAACGTTTAACCCTTTACCAACAGCTGAAGGTGAATTTGATGTATTTATTAACGAAGATCAATTAAACGAAAGTTTATATTCATATAACAGCTCTAACGGTAGAGTTACATTTGTGTCTAGTGCTAATCCTGCTGTTGGTGCGGTTGTAATAGTTAAACAAAAAACACTAGATGAGAGTTTAGGTAATTACGAGCATATAACGTTAAAAGATATTGTTCAAAATTTTATAATAACATATGTAGGTGAAGACAAGCTGTTGCCAAAAGCAAGAAGAACAGATGTAATGTTTCACGCTCAAAGAGGTATTCAAGAGTTAAACTACGATACGTTAAGATGTGAAAAATCACAAGAAATAGAAATACCACCATCTCTTAAAATGAAGTTACCTCACGATTATGTTAATTACGTTAAGGTAAGCTGGAGAGATAGCTCTGGTATTGAAAGAATAATATATCCTGCTTATAAAACAGGTAACCCAACTGCAATACTTCAAAGCAATGATTTTGAATATGTTTTTACAGACGGTGGTGAAATACTACAATCATTTGAATCAGAAACTTGGAAACAATTTAAATTAACAAGCTCTTCAAATACTTCAGACAACCCTAGAGATGATGATCAATACGACGCTACTTTAGCACAAGGTAGAAGATATGGTTTAACACCTTCTTACGCACAAGCAAATGGTGTATATTACATAGATCACGCTAAAGGTTTTATACATTTTAGCTCTGATTTAAATGATAAAATAATAACACTAAAATATATAAGTGATGGATTAGCTGTTGATGGAGATTCAGTTGTACATAAATTTGCTGAAGATGCAATATACAAATACATGATACACGCTATGTTAGCGGCTAGAACATTAGTTCCTGAGTATTTAGTAGCAAGATTTAAAAAAGAAAAGTTTGCCGCTATAAGAAAAGCAAAAATAAGATTAAGTAATATAAAAGCTGAAGAAATTTCTCAAGTATTAAGAAATAAATCTAAGCAAATAAAACACTAACACATATGCCAGATATTAAACATCACTTCCGTTTAGGTAAAATGAATAAAGACCTGGACGAAAGATTAGTACCTAATGGAGAGTACAGAGACGCTCTTAACATTGAGATTTCTACATCTGAAGGTAGCAATGTTGGTAGTGTTCAAAACATTAAAGGTACAACGCAAATATTAGGTAAAGCGTATGACTCGAATAAAAAAGTTATAACTGATAATTGGAATACAGATAGCTTTGGTTTAACTAACGCTATTTGTGTTGGTACTAAACTAAATAACGAGCACGATAGAATATACTGGTTTATAAAAGCTGACGAAGCCGATTGCATAGCCGAGTATGATGATGCTAGTGGTGTAATATCACCGGTGTTGGTAGATACAAATAACATACTTGATTTTAAAGCAAGTACATACATAACAGGTATAAACGTTCTAGATGGTATGTTGATGTGGACGGATGGTGAAAAAGAACCTAAAAAAATAGATATAAATGTTTTTAAATCTGGTTGTAGTTCTAATTTTACAACACACACTAAATACACTGGTCAAATAATAGCTTCTTCAGATCTAGCTTCTTCTTCTAGTTTTACAGAAGAACATATAACAGTAGCTAAAAAAGCGCCGATGGGTAAACCAACACTAGTAATGAGCTCTTCTACAAGAGGTGGTATTGGTACAGGCACATCTACAGTTGTTATAAGTAATGCTGTTAATACAACTTTCACAGATACAGAAGGTGTTGCTAAAGATGCTGGGACTGTTTTAAACTTAACTTTTTCACCACTACCAAATTGGCAAGCAGGTGATATAATAACTTGTACGTCTATATATGAAGAATTAGGACAACAAGAAAATCTTGAAATAAAACTATTAATAAATAGTATAAGTGCATCTAACGTTTTTAATTGTACAATACAAAGTATTCCTGTAGAAATACCTTATGTTCAATTAACATGGGAAGCTATATTAAGTGAAGAAGGTGTTTTATTTGAAAAGAAATTTGTAAGTTTTGCTTACAGATGGAAATATTATTCTGGTGAATATTCTACATTTTCACCTTTTAGCGAATTAGCTTTCTTACCTGACACTTTTGAATATTTATCTACCAACGGTTATAACGATGGTATGATAAACAACTTAAGACAATTATCAATAAACATAACAGAATCAAGACCTATTGACGTAGAAGAGGTTGATATACTATATAAAGAGACAAACAATAGTAATGTATATGTCGTAGACACGCTTAAGTACGCTTCTGATGGCACTTTTCCAACAGAGTATAAGTTAGAGTCAGAAATAATAAGTAAAGTTGTAGAGTCTAATCAAACACTTCGCCCTTGGGATAACGTTCCAAGAAAAGCTACCGCTCAAGAGGTTACAGCAAATAGACTTATATACGCTAACTACTTACAAAACTACGATATACCTGATTTTAACTTACCGAATATCAGCATGAGCATTTCACAAGCTGCTATTACAACGGTTAAAGAACCTCAGTTATCAATAAAATCACTTAGAACTTATCAGGTTGGTGTTGTTTATTTAGATAAATACAACAGACAATCACCTGTTTTTACTAGTGCAAATGCTTCTAAGCAAACAAGTAAAGATTACGCTAAAACAGTAAATAGCATAAACGTTAGTTTAAGTAATCAACCACCAGACTGGGCTACGCATTTTAAATACTACATAAAAGAAACTTCTAATGAATATTACAATTTAGCTATGGATAGATATTATCTAGCTGAAGATGGTAATGTTTGGTTAAGCTTTCCTTCATCTGAAAGAAACAAAGTAGATGAAGAAACTTATTTAATATTAAAGAAAAAACATGACTCTGATGATTTTGTTGCAACAAAGTCTAGATATAAAATACTAGATATATCTAACGATGCACCTGATTTTTTAAAGTTAAAAGAAAGAGCAATAGCAACTGGTGATGTAGAGGCTAGAAGCTCAGGTATACCTCAAATAGGTAGTGTGTCGTTTGAGTTTAGAGGTCCAAATCCTCAAACTAATCCTAGCTTTGGTGAAGGTTTTTCATCAGACGCTGTTATACAAATTGCTAATGGTGGTGTTAAATCAGATAAATACAAGGTTGTTAGTGGTGGTCCAACTGGTGATACAGACGATACAGGATCAAATGATCAAAAAGAACATATATATAAAGTAACTTTAGAAGAACCTATTAAAACTGGTGATACTATGGTTTCTGGTATATCCGCTGGTGATAGCTTTGAAATTGTATTATTTGAAGAAAAATTTGAAAGAAAAGCTGAGTTTTACGGTAGATTTTTTGTAAAAATAAATAGAGATAGTAATTTTGATACTAATATTATAGCTTCTTTTCCAGAAGAAGATGAGCAATTTGGTATAATAGAATCTAGAACTATTTTTGGTAACGCACCAAACACGGGTGCTGGCGATAGTAGACAAGAGGCTTCTTGGTTTGATACATCAGACAGAAGACAAAGTAGATGGGTTAGACAATCAAACAATGGCCATCCAAAGCTTGGTCAAAAGAAAATGACGTTTTATTTTTGCGGATCACCAAAAAGTAGATCAACATCATTTGATAAATCAAACACTATAAATAACTTTTTAAAATTAATAGAACTACAAGGTACTCTTTTTAGATTTAAAGGTAGTCAATCGGATGCGTTAAGTCCAATATATGAAATAACTAAAAACGCAGAAGAAGATAGAAAGTATAGATATAGAAGAACATCTGGAAAAAGATATCAATCAGCAAAAAGAAGACAATACAACTTAGAGTTTAAGAAGAAAGACAGTACTGATGGTTATACTGATCCTTTTACATATCCAACTAGCGGTAATCCAACTAATTATATTAGTGAAATACAAATAATGCAAAATGTTGTTACTGCTGATGTAGAAGTTTTAACATCAAGTAATCCAGCAATTTGGGAAACAGAACCTAAGGAATCAGCTGAGTTAGATATTTATTACGAAACTGGCTTGTCTAGACCAATATCACAACATGGTTCAACACATGTTTTAGACTTTAAAAATTGTTATTCGTTTGGTAATGGCGTTGAGTCTGATAGAATAAATGATGACTTTAATGCACCTAGAATGGGTAAAGGTGTTAAGGTTTCAGCTGTTTTAGATGAACCTTACGAAGAAGAAAGAAGAAAGAATGGTTTAATATACTCAGGTATATTTAATTCAACTAGTGGTATTAATAGGCTTAATCAATTTATACAAGGTGAAGCTATAACTAAGGATTTAAACCCACATTATGGTGGTATACAAAAGTTACACGCTAGAAATACAGACTTAATAGTACTGTGCGAAGATAAGTGTTTAAAAGTTTTAGCTAATAAAGACGCGATATTTGAAGCAAACGGCAACCCACAATTAACAGCTACTAATAAAGTTTTAGGGCAAGCAGTACCTTTTATAGGTGAATACGGTATATCAAAAAACCCAGAGTCTTTTGCTTCATATGCTTATAGATGTTATTTTACAGATAAATCAAGAGGTGCTGTTATTAGATTATCAAGAGATGGTTTAACAGCTATATCAGATGCTGGTATGGAAGATTTCTTTAAAGATACTTTACCAGGTTCAACATTAATATTAGGTAGTTACGATGGTAGTAAAGGTTTATACAATTTAACTTTAGATGGTCAAACGGTTTCTTTTGATGAAAAAGTAAAAGGTTTCCCTAGTTTTAAATCTTTTGTACCTGAAGGCGCTTTGTCTTTAAACAACAAGTACTATTCTTTTAAAACAGGTGAATTATTTGTACATGAAAATGATATTAGAAATAATTTCTATGGAGTACAGTATGAATCATCTGTTACTCTTTTAATAAATGAAATGCCAGAAACTATTAAAGGTTTTAAAACATTAAACTATGGTGGATCTTTATCAAGAGTTTATACGAATGATTATGATAACGCTACTTCTACCAATACTAAAGGTTGGTACTGTGATCATATAAACACAGACACTCAACAAGGTTTTATAAAAGAGTTCAAGAAAAAAGAAGGTAGGTTCTATAATCACATTAAAGGTGAAGCTACAACGTTAGAGAATTTAGACTCAAAAGAATTTAACGTACAAGGTATAGGTCAATTAACAGCTATATCTGGTGATCTAGCTCTTAGTGATAAAACAGTTACGGTAAGCTTAACTGGTATAGCTAACACAACTAATCCAGGTTCTACATTTGACGTTGAGGTTGGTACTGAAATACATAGCACTAACTCTAGTGTAACTGTTTTAATAACACCAGACACTGGATCTACATTAACAGCTGGAGATTTAAGTGTAAGTTCTACAGGTACTTATGTTGATAGTGTTAGTTTTGCTCAGAGTGGTTTAAATGTTATAGCAACAATAAACTTTACAGATGGTGTTAACATGCCATCTAGTAACTTAGCTATTAATTTAGCTGTAACAGGTGATGGAGTTTTAAATAAATACAAGTTAGAAAACTTAGTCATAGTAGATCAAAGTGATAGTAACATAACACAAACTGTTAGTTATGCTGGTTCAGGAAATAACGAAACTGCAAACCCAAGTGGTAATCAACTTGGTTATCAAGCTAATTATAGCACAAAAAACACAGTTGCTACTGTAACTTTAGACTTAGCTACTGGTTATAACTTTAATGAACAACCTAGTTTTAAAATAACTGTAGAAGATGATGACCCTGAAAGTTATTATGCTGTAACACATCAAGATAAAGATGTTAGTAACAATAATATAACTATAGGTGTTGGTGGTAAGATTCTAGCTGACGTAGATAAACGAGTGTATACTATAGATTATAAATTTCCCGCGCAAGATACTAATAAAAATGAAATAATATTTCACAGTAAGTCTGTATTGGAAAATGATGCTGATGTAAACAAAATAAGTGGATATGATTTAGTTGGTGGTAACACCGTAGGTAGATTTGATCAAACAAAAGAATTAAAAATATTTGGAGCTATAGGTGCTGACTTTAGAGTTAAAAACTTTACAACATCAACAGCTAGCACATCGGGATCTAGCACAACTTTAACTTTAACAGCTGCAAACAACGACATTAAAGTAGGTATGTTGGTTACTGGTACTGGTATAAGTGGTACTGTAACTGTGGCCGGTGTAAATGGCACATCTATAACACTAAGTACAGCACAAACGATTAGTAGTACTACTATAACATTTTCTGAATGGTGGAATGGAACAACGTTTGTTGGATCTGAGACTGATTTAGAAATACCTTCGACTGGCTTTTCTTTAGTATCAATACCTTTCTTTGAAACTACTGTTTCTAAAAGATATTATATATTAATAGAGGCAATAAGCCCAACAGCTTTGTTGCCTATAACACCATCAAGCACTGGAGATCCTGTTTTACAAGGAAATGTATACAACTCTTCTAACGTTGTACAAAACCCATTTTACATAAATCAGTTTGCAAATGTAGATTTAACGCTTGGTATGGCAGCAACTGCTGATTTCACTGTAACATCTAGTAATATTACAAAAACATATATAGCTAATTTGCACACAGACGAAGACTCTGACGTTGCTAGTTTTAGCTTAAACTTAACAGCAACAGCTACTGGAAATATTACAAAATTAAGAGATCCAGAGATAGAAGACTGGTCTGACTACTTATCTACAAATGATGATGAAGTTGATTTATTTTTAAATGGCTTTGAGTTAGACTATCAAACACCTATAATAACTATAAATAACACTGCATCACCTAAAACAATAAGTATAACTAGTGACATGCGTGTTAATAAATACGGTAGTGACGACTTAACATCTAACCTAGCTATTAATAACTTTGCCTCTGTAACTGGTGGATCTGGTGGTGGTGGTTCAAGGCTATATACGCCTACAGTTACTGGAGCAGGTGGTGGATTAATACTAGGAGCACATAGAGCAACATATAACGATGGTAACGGAAATAGTGGAACAGCAGCTAAAAACGTATTAATCGGAACAGCAAGTGGAACTAGCTTGACGAGTGGTACTGGTGTTATGTACGGTAACTTCTATAATAACGGATACAATGATATATCGTTATCAATATCAGCTACACAAGCATCAGCGTTCCATCAAGTAAGTGGATTAACAATAACTAAAACAAGTTTAGTAGGTGTTGCGCCGTCACAAGATTTACATTATAGTTGGACAGCTCAACTAGACGAAGTGATCGACTCTGCGTCTGATATGACTTTCAATATAGCAGTATCACTTGCTCAAGAACCTTAATAGATAAAACATGCCAAATATAACAATGACATTTCCGCACATACAAGATTCAGTACAAACTGGTGATACGGCTTATTATCAAAACACTAGTGGTACTATAGTGCAAATGGGTGCGGTTACAGCCGTTACTGAAACTAGCGTAAGTTGTAATATAGGTGGTTTAGTTACCAGACCTACTTCCAGTGACTTTATACTATTTAGTAAAGATAGTAGAGGTAACACTTCCTCAATAAGAGGTTACTTTGCTGAGGTTAAAATGAAAAACGACGCTACCACAGCTTGTGAACTATATGATGTTGGTAGTGAAATCTTTGAATCAAGCAAATAATGTGTAATTATAATAATAACTTAAAACTAATAAAAATATGATAGGTGCAGCAATGGGTGCGGCAAGTGGCATAATTGGAGGACTTACTGGTATAGCTGGTGGGTTGATTGGTGGAGGAAAACGAAGAAGAGAACAAAGAGCAGCTCAACAAGAATTTAACCGCAACAAAGCAAGATATGAAAACTTAGACACTAGCAATTTAGCTACTGGTCTAGAAAACGCATATGAAGACTTAACAGTTAACACACAGGCTGCAGATTTTGCAGCTCAACAACAACAGCAAGCGTTAGCCAACACAATGGGTAGCATGCAAGGTGCAGCTGGTGGTAGTGGTATTGCTGCTTTAGCACAAGCTATGGCTGGTCAACAATCACAAAACTTACAAAAAGCTTCAGCTAGTATTGGTATGCAAGAATCATCAAACCAGATGAAAGCAGCTCAAGGAGATATGACTGTTCAAAGCATGGAACTACAAGGTGCTCAACAATCTAGAGCTGCAGAGTTAGATAAAACAGAAACATTACTAGGTATGTCACAACAAAGACTTGGCGCTGCTAATCAAGCTAGAGATAAAGCAACACAGTCTTTAGTGTCTGGTATAGGTAGTCTTGCGGGTGGAGTTGGAAGCGCGGTTGCAGGAGGAGAAGGAGATGGTTTTATGAGTAAATTAACATCAGGATTAGGATTTTAATATAAAAAAACATGGCAAATCAAAACTTAATTAAAGGAGCATATATGGGACCGCAAAACGCGGGTATAGCTGATTTATACTTAAACAGCATAGCTAAGAAACAAGGCAGAATGCCTGGTAGGTATGGTGGTAACGTACCTGTACCATACCGTTCTATGCAAAAATTCTTAAACAAAAAAGTTGACACTTATATAGATAACTTACCACCTGGTTATGAAGTTGAAAAACTACCTGCGCACATGAGGCAAGGCGTTACTAATTGGTCTAAAGATATGCAGTTACAAGCTGGTAATTTCGCTAGATTAATGAAGAAAAATCCACCTGGATCTGCTGAATATATAAACGCTAACTCCATGTTTAATAACGTAAAAAATCAATTTAAAAATATAAGCTCAAACTTAGATCAGTTTAAAGCTTCTAAAACAGAATTTTTAAAAGACTATGACAGTAAAACAATATCAGAAGGAGCTAACACAGATCAATTAAAATTACTTTATTCAGGTGAGCCTAGCTACAGTTTAATAAATGGTCAAGTAAAATATCAACTTGAAGACGGAAGCATGGTAGATGGTAATAATTTACCTAAGTATTTTAACAAAAATTCTGATGGCGCTAATAAATTAATGCAACTTAACGAATCATCTTATAATTCTGGAACACAATGGGACGATTATCAAAGATCGATGTACGAAAGAAAAGTTAGAAATATTGTACAAGAAAAAGGTAGAGAAGGTTTATTATCTTTAGCAACAGATAACTTCTTAGATGAGCCTATAATAAGTAAGGATCAGCCAGAAAGTTGGTTGTTACAAGAAGAAAATCACGATCAACTTCAACAATACGTTATAGACAAGTATGTTAATGGTATGGAAGAAGCTGCTAACAATGGTTATCAAAGAAAGAAATCAAAAACATCAACAGGCGGCGGAGGCAATACTCAAAGCTCTTTAACATCTGTAGAATATAGAGATCAATATTGGGGAAGTGGTAATTTAAATATGATCACAAACGAACCAGGTTGGCCAACTACACATGAGGTTGTTGCCAATGGAGATGGAACTTTTGATGTTGTATATAGATCTAGAGATAACGCACCTATAAAAGTTTTAGGAAAAAATTTAGACCCAACAAACCCAGATCATAAAAGATATTGGGACAATATAATTGGCGGTGGAAGCACTCCAGCATCATCATCTAGTATAGATCCAAACTCAATATAATATGGAAGAACTTTATAGACAACTATATGCTAAGTATAGTCCAGGTCTAAGTCAAGAAGAGTTGAATTCTAAACTTCAATATGCTTCTGAACAAGATCCAGGAGAGTTTATTAATGCGTTTTATCAAAAATACACAGGCTCAGGTCCGAGCGAAGAACAAGCGAACTACATATCAAACTATATTAATCAACCTGAAGAACCTTCTAATAGGGAAAAAATTATAGAGATGGAAAAGGAGCCAAGCTTCTGGGATCTTTATAATCCTTTTTCAAAAGCTGATAAGATAAAATCTATGAACGATGCTTTAATTGACATAGATGGTGAGTATAATCAAGATGAAATAAATGAGATAATTGCTCAAAACGATAAATATAAACCTATAGCCGACTATACTAAAGATTTTCAAAAAGATGTAGAAGATAGAAGAAGAAAATTTAGATTAGAAAACGGAGAAGAGCCAAATATGTTTGAAGATACAGCTATAGCTTTTAAAGCTTTTGGTAATAATCCAAAACAAGCTTTTTTGACAACGTATGAGTCTTTGATTCAAAACCCTATATCTTTATTTTCCGGTGACAAAAGAGCTTTAACAATGAGTGCTGTTGCTGCTGGGGTAGTTGCCAATAAGAGACATAAAAAAATCTCGGGTAAAATTGGTAGTTTTGTTGGATCAATGTATGCACTTGCTCAAGGTCAGGTTGACTCTGCTTACGCTTTAGATGAATTACTAGTTGAAGAGTTAGGCCAAGATTATAGTGGTGAAGATTTAAAAGCTTTAATGGAGGACAAAGATAGATTTCAACAACTAAGATTAGCCGCTCTTGGTAAAGGAGCTACTACAGCGGTTGTTGATAAGCTAGGTATGAAACTAAGTGTTAATAGATTTGGTAAAGCAAATACAGCTGTACAAAAGGTAACTGGCAGTAAAGCATTGGGTATTATTGGTGGTGGTGCTGCAGCTATTGGTACTGAAGGTACGCTTGGTGCTGTTGCTGAAGCTACTGGTTCTGTTGCTAAAGATGTTATAGCTGGTAAAACATTTGACGAAGCTATAAGTAGTATAGATGGTGTTGAGCTTGCTGGTGAATTTTTAGGTGAAAGTGTTGTTGGTGGACCAATAGCATTAAACCAAGCATTTAATGATATAGGTACTTCTCAATATACTTTAAACGGTAAAGAACACAGCCAAGCAGATTTTATGAATCTAACAAGTGCTATGACAGATGAACAGCTAGCGCAAATAACTTTTGATGTTAAAAACAACAGTTCTATACTAGAAGGTTTAGAGGCTAGAAGAAAAGATGGTGTTATAAAAAATAACCTAGATACTAGAGTTACTGATGAAGGTGATAGAACAAAACTTTTTGAATTAGAAAAAGAATTACAAAGTTTAGAATCAAAAGGATCTGTAACACAATCTCAAAAAAATCAAATAAGTAATAAAAAATCTGAGATAAAAGATATAACTAATAGTTATTTTGAAAAAAATAAACAATTAGAAGAAAATAAAAAAGCCACAGAGCAAGCTCAAGTTAAACAAGTGCTAGGCGCTGACATAGCTGAAGGCATGGGTGGTCAAACAGAAGTTTTATCACAGGAAGAAATTAAAAATAAATACGGAGATGAAGCATCTAATGGTGCTGGTTTTATAACCAAAGATGGTAAAGCTGTATTAAACAAAGATGTATCATTAAATAATGGTATGTTAAACGTTGCTGCTCATGAATTTATTCATCAAGCTTTAAACGCTAGATTAAACAACAAAGCAACTAGCGCTGTAGCACAAAAAGCTATAGAAAAGTTTAAACAAAACATGTCTAAGAACAATGCTGATATTCACGCTCAAGTTTTAGACCAGTTTAAAAAACGTAAATACACTAATGAAGAAGTTACTGGTGTAAACTCAGATGAGTACTTGGCTCAGCTAGCAGATATAATGTCAAAGGACAAAAGTATAGCTAGAAAAATACAAGGTAAAGGTAGAATAGAATCTTTTATAGACAATGTTAAAGATCTTATATCAGAAGCATTAGGTATACCTAAAGCAGAGCTTAACTTTGAAACAGCAGATGACGTTACAAACTTTATGATAGCTCACAACAAAGCTTTCGCTAATAAAAAAGCAGATAAAAGATTTAAAAAGTTCACTAGTGAAAAACTAGCAACGACAGGTAAGAGAAAATTTAGTAAAGTAAACTTAGATCAAACCGCAAACCCTGGCCCTACAGTGGATGCGTTAACAAAAGGCGCTAAAACAAAAGCCGAGTTTCAAAACCCTAACGGTGGATTCGGCCAAGTCTACGAAGCTATAATAAACGGAGACTTAGATAAGTTATTTGGATCTGGTCTAAATAAGCAACAAAAAGATTTAGCAAGAGAAGAGCTAGCGAATAGGTTAGTTAACTACGATCCAGCTAAAACACCTAGTTTATATAAATGGTTTGGTAGTAACATAGTGTATGCTAAAAGAGAAGCTAACAAGGCTTTAGCTATAGAAGCTAAAAAAGATAGACAAACTAAAAGTATAGACCAAGCTAAGAAAAATGCCGAGGGTGATTCTTTTGCTACTCAAATAGAAGACACTCAGGAATTAACAGCAGATGAGTTGTTAGATTTAAAACTAGCAGAAGAAAGAGAAGCTAAACAAGCTCCTGTTAAAGTCAAAGAAACATTAAGAAGAAAGATGGGCTTTGAAAGAGATGGTAAAGTTCACAATAGAATTAAAAAAGCTATTAAAACAAATATTCTTAGAAAAATGATGGTTACAAGATCAGCATTGAAAGAAGATATAGCTACTGGTCAATACAAGAAAGGTGATAAAATAACTGAAGCTGTAGATATAACAGATTTAAGATGGCAGAAAGAGTTAAATAAAAACTTAGGTTTTGATTTACAAGAAACTATGTACGAAGTTATGGGTAGAAGTACCGTAGATTATACTAACTTTTTAGATAAGTTTATAGTAGAAGCTTTTGATATGATGGATCAAAACTTAATAAACAAAAGATATAAAGATCTTGTTGTTAAAGTTGTTGATAGACAAAGCTCAAAACAATCTTCACTAGATAAAAACGTAAAAAGCAAAACAGCTGGTAATGCTAAATTTGAAAAAGCAAATAAAACAAAAGAAGAATTAATAGATTACTTTCTAAAACGTGGTAGAAAAGAGAGTTTAGCTCAAGTACTAGGTATAGAGTTTGGTCACGATGCTACTATGGAAGTTTTAGCTGAACCAGAACTAATGAGTAAAGCAGAAGAAGTGCTAGTTAATAAAGGTAACTTTAAAAACCAAGCGTTAAGATCTATTATAGGTAAACAAGTAAATAGAGACCCAGATTTAAAGTTTAGCAAAATTGACAATACTAAACTTATTGAAAAGTTAAACAAAGATAATCTTAATGTAACTAAGGCTAATTTAAAAAATACTATTAGGTTTTTGCTACCTAACGAAGACAAAGCAGAAATAAATAGAATAACAAACTCTCTATATAATCCTATAAAAACGTATATAGAAAAAGTAGTTGAAAAAGTTAAAGCGGTAAACATAGACGTTGATGCTTTTGTTGCGGCTGCTTTAAAAATGAAAAAAGACGCAGAGACAGAAGGTAGAGACATACTTTTACTAACAACCGGCAAGAAAGGTAACGCAAACAGTCTTTTTAAGTTTGGTGAAAAAACATCAGTAGATGCTAGAGATAATGTAGTTAAGTATCATGATAGTAAGTTTTCTGAAAACATGACATTTAAAGAAAAAGTTCAAGCGGTTAAAGAATTATCTTTACACAGAAGAAATCAAACATCAGCTGGTTTAGATAAACAGAGAGCTCAAAAATATTATCAAGTTTTTCTTGGTAAAGAAGATTACAACAGTACTGTTTGGGAACCATTAAAACAATATGGCGTAGAAATTATTGGGTCAAAATATTTTGTTGATGGTAAGGTTATAGAAGTACCTATAGCTCCTTCTACTGTAACTAAAGATGGTAAAACAAAAACGTTTAAACAAAAAACAATAGAGAATTACGAAGCTGGTAAAACTTATTCTGATTTAGCTTTTACAGAATCTCAAAATATGATAAAGTGGTATGTTAAAAATGCTACCGGTGAACAACAAGCTATGGCGTTTATAACAATGAAACAAGATATGCAAGGTGTATTTAAGTCTGCGGCTCCTGTTGAGTTTTATTTTGAAGGAAAACATAAAGGTCCATTAAGATGGGAACACATGTTGGCTACTCAAAAAGCTTTAGTTCTGTCAATACTTCATCATCAGGGTAAAGGAACAGTAACATTAAAACAAATAAAAGATAAATACAAAGTAGCTATCATACCTGAAGCTATGGATAACAATATAAATATACAGTTTAGACAAGATAGTATAGCTGATATAATTAAAGATCCTATAGATAAAAGATACTACAACGAGGCAACTTGGGGTTACCCAAACATGTTTGCTATAAAATCTTTAGATAGTAGCAAGCCAGAAGTTCTTGGTCAAGGTTGGGTTTTAACAGATGCTCAAGCTTCTAAAATAGCTACACCACAAGAGAGAGCTTTAATGATGGCTAAAGACAATGTTTTAAAATATTCTAAACCTGAAAAGGGTATGAGTATATTTGATTTTGATGACACACTAGCTCAATCAAATAGTAAGGTGGGTGTTACAATGCCTGATGGTAAGAAGAGAAAAATCACTGCCACTGAGTTTGCTGTTGAATCTGCTGACTTAGAAGCTGCTGGAGCTACATTTGAGTTTAGTGAATTCAATAAAGTTATAGATGGTAAGAAAGGACCTTTCTTTGACTTAGCTCAACAAATAAACAGTAAGTTTGGCAATAAAGATATATATGTACTAACAGCAAGACCACAAGAAGCTGCTTACGCAATACATGCGTTTTTAAAAGGTATGGGATTAAATATACCTATAGAAAATATAACTGGTTTAGAAGATGGTAAAGCATCCGCTAAAGCCAACTGGGTTGTAAATAAAATAAACAGTGGTTACAATAACATATTATTTGCTGATGATGCAATAAAAAACGTAAAAGCTGTAAAAGAAGTTTTAGAGTCTGCTAACGTTAAAAATGATGTTAAGCTAGCTCAAGTTAAATTTAGTAAAACACTAGATGAAAACTTTAACACTATATTAGAAAGAAAATCTGGTATTAATAAAAATGAAGAATACAGTAGAGCAGCTGGTAAAGCATCTGGATTAGGTAAAGGTAAGTATAAATTCTGGATGCCACCTTCAGCTGAAGACTTTGTAGGTTTAATGTACAACTTGCTACCTGAAGGTAAAGCTGGAGAAAAATCTTTTAAATTCTTTACACAAGCTTTAATAGATCCATACTGGGCAGGTGTAAGATCATTAAATGCAGCTAAACAAGCTTTAGGTAATGACTTTTATGCTTTAAAGAAAAGATTTCCAAAAGCTTTCAGATCATTATTAAAAGATGTAGGCTATAAACAATATTCAAACGAACAAGCTATAAGAGTTTATTTATGGAATA
>Ga0208669_1000076_pt1 | contig 40583 bp, 47 predicted proteins | sample 21_taG_FD_184095 | JGI IMG/M metagenome (GOLD analysis project Ga0208669, IMG submission 184095) | Marine viral communities from the Subarctic Pacific Ocean - 21_ETSP_OMZ_AT15319 metaG (SPAdes) (version 2) | ecosystem: Environmental > Aquatic > Marine > Oceanic | place: Pacific Ocean | collected...
AAACAATAATTCATCTGCATGTACTAAACTACTTAGTATTAACACTACAACACTACAAAATTTCTTCATCATCCTTTAACCTATTTTCTTCTTTTAGTTCTAGTACTGTATTTACTTTTTGTTGTAATCTTATCATATCTTGATCTAGTAACCTTAATTGATCAGTTAATCTTATAATAGTTACCTTCATTTCTTGCACAGCCGGATCAATTTTGTTGGTAATTGTCTGCCAAACAAAGTATACAAAATACCCTAACCCTACGACCATTACTACAGGAAAACCAAACTCGGAAATTATTTGCACAATGTCCATTATTTAAATTTCTTTTGTATGTACTTTATCCCTGCATAGATTGATAAACCATAAATAGCAAACAAGCTCAGAGAGCCAAATACAACAAAATAATCAGACGGGTATAGGTATATCAGACCAAACAATCCGTCAACTACTGCTTCTGCATCACCTATTGGGGCTAAATTAATCTCGTCTTGCATCTATACGCCCATCCTCTACAAAATTTTCAGCTCTAGCTATCCGTTCTAAATCAGGTGATAAACCTAGTGCACTACTAACGCTAGTATCTATTCTAATCATATCGTTGTTCATAGTAGAAGCTCTAGTAATAAGCATTTTAGAGATAGCTTGTACTGTCTGGATTTCACCTACAAGACCATCCATAAGCTGTTTCATTACAAGAAAAATAAAGTAAGCCATAATAAGACCCCCAGCTACTGGTAGCCCAAGCTCACTAACTAATTGTAAAACGTCTTGCATTAGCTACTAGGCGTTAAGACCTTTAGCTCTTTTTTTAGCTTGTCTCAAGGTGTCACCCATTAAAATACGGCGTTTTATATACGCTTGTTTAGTTTGAGGTAGCTTATCAATAGCTTTACCTTGCCGCTTAGACACTTTACTTTTCTTTAATTTCATTCCTGGCATTTTCATAATTTTATTGTACCTTTTATTCCGGTGGAGTGGGAAAAACAATTTTAGTTAAGTCTGTTTCACCGTCATAGGTTGCGGGTATATCTCTTAATTTTTGTCTATATGTAGCCCATTCTGCTTTTTTTGTGTCACTTAGTGGCGAGTCTGCTGACTGTGTCCAATCAGAAGCAATTAATAAACCATACCGTCTATCTTTTACAACTGTCCATATAGTCATACTAGATATTTCGTCTGATGTTCGTTGTACCATATTATACTCCTAATCCTTGTACTGTTATAATTGCATCTGATACTCCGCCATTACTACTTCCTGTTGGACCGTAATCACTAATACCATGAAACAACCAAGCGTAATATGTTGTATTTGGCAAAAGGTTTAATTTATGGCTTATTACAACAGTACCGAGAACATGATCACCAGCTGCTTTTACTATTGATTTTGATAATATAAAATCACTTGCTGTAGAAGATTGATATCCAGTAGCACTTGATGTTTGTCTAACCGCTATAGCAGTTAAATTTTCTGCACGACCGTCCCCATACAACTGTCCTGTTGCGTTTAAAGAGGCAGTTATAATAAATTGTTTTGTTGTACTAGAACTTGATGCAGCAGTCCAATTGGGTGTTGTCCATGCTACCTGAGCTTTATTACCCCCTGAGTCAGTTGGTATATGCACATAAGTGCTACCAGAAGCATGAAACGGACTACTTGACCAATAAGTGCTTAAATAATTATGCACATTTGTATCATCTGGAATTGCACTATCAAGAATACTATTAGATGAAGCTGTAGTTCCTACTGAACCTGATACTGACTTACCCGCAAGATTAAGTGAGCCTGCTACTATTCTATCTACGCTTAAATTGCCAGAAGTTATATTACCCGCACTTAAATTTGTTACAGTAACGTTTGTACCATTAAGTGTACCAGTAGTTATATTTGCTGCACTTATCTCCCCAAACACACCTGAATCAGAAGTTAAAGTACCATTTTGGATTTTATCTGCTGTTATTGTATTACCATCAATTTGTGTAGCAGTAATAGTTCCAGACTCAATTTTTGAAGCAGTAATGGTACCACCTGCTATATTAGCTGCAACAATTGTTCCACTTGCAATAGAGTCAGCTGTTACTGCGTTTGTTATAATTTTAGCTGTAGTAATAGCATCATCTGCAATTTCTGTTGTGCCTATAGTTCCGGTTGCAATTTTAGCGTTTGTTATAGTGTCATTTACTAATTTAGCATTAGTAATAATATTATCTGCAAGTTGAGCTCCAACAAGTTGTAATGTAGTCGCATTTACCGAACCTGCAAACGCACTAAAAACACCAGAAGTAGTTACGTGTCTAACCCAATAATAAAATTGTTCTGCAGGATCTACACTATCTGCCCAAACAATTGTTTCAGTAGTATCGTGCCGTACTGCGTTGCCCAAACTGCTGTCGCTTGAGCGCCATACTTCAGTATGTGCTAAGTTAGATATTTGTGGATTGTTCCAACTAACAATAATTTTAGTTTTACCCGCAGATGCCGATAGTCCAGTTGGCGTAGGTGGTATAGTTGCATCAGTAAAGACAGGAGGGGCTTGAAAATCTGTAACTCCTACTCCTGCATTAGGATCGAATGGGTTATCTAAAAGTTCTTCTGCTAAACCAGAATCTATAAGTTCACGTAAAGTAACAGCTCTATCTTTAGGATCCCCTCTACGCCCAAGACGTACTTCAAGTGCTTCTTTTACTGAGCTATAAAAAGCAGTAGCTTCGCGTTCATTCTTTGGTGGTGCTGGTATTGAAGGAACTTGAGTTTTACTAGTAGCCATTTACAACGCCTTTATTTCTTGAATAGACTCCGCAATACATACTTCATTAACTATTTTAGCTGATTCTATTTGCATTGCATATGTTCTATGTGTGCCGCTTGGTAACCTAACTACAGGTTCACGTATTGTTACCGCACTGAAACTAGGAGTACTACCTGTAACTGTGTAGACACTACCAGACGCGGCTATAGTAGCGTGGTAGATAAGAGCCCCATCCCCAAATACTTTAATAACTACAGGCCATGCTTCTGCATCTACCTTTACAAACGACATTGCTGCAGGACGTTCAGGTACAAACTCTTTAGTTTTCCAAATAAAAGTTTGATTAGTAGTACCACCTTGAAACTTTTTAACTACTCCATTACCACTACTAGGGTCAATAATTAAATACAGTTCGTTATCATCAGGATCAGTAAAACCACCTGAAGCATTAGTAGATGCAGTTTGAGTCAAAGTAGTAATTTGACGATCCCCGGTTCGGTTATCAAATATGAAACCCCCGTAGTTACTGCCACTTGTGTACAGCCCTACATAACGTCCCTCCCACAGGAACCCTTGTAATGAACTTGGATAATAATCTGCACGCCATTGAGCTGGAGAAATAATACCCTCCGTTACAACTTGTACGTCAGTACCTGTCGCAGCAACCAACCCGTCTGCGCCTGCATACAAAACGTAAGGTCCCATATCGACCATGGACCGTTTATTAAGACACGCCTGCGCGGCTTCAATTCTTATCGCACTCATAGACTGCGGATCAGTACCTATAACTACGTACGGTGTGCCTTTTGTACCTACAAATAACCCATTACCTGCCATTGCAATAGACACAATTTCTTCGTCTAGGGTAATACGGTACGTTACGGGCCAAGCGTGCGGTAAGTAAGGCTCAGAAAAACATAAACGTTTACCTGAAAAACCTGCAAAAATACCATTTGGCATAGCCGTTAAACCCAACATTTGTCCGTTGGGATACAAAGAACTGTTCTCATCAGGTGGAGCAATCCAATATGTAGAAGGTATAAGCTCAGCTAGATTAGCATTAGTAGTAGAGTCAGTATAACTAGCAGCATTTAACGCCACTTGTGCCACAAACTGAAAAGTAGTTGTATTAGAACCTGTGTTAGAACGATATATATTTTTATGGGTTATGTTTGTATTACTTCTACTAGTACCACTACCTGCACTTGTGCTCATATTGGCTACAGTTACGGTTTGTGCATCTACTTTACTAAACACGGTAGAAGCAGCGGACGGCGGTCCTTCTTCACCAAACCCTGAAACGAAAGTATAGATATATGAAGTACTGTATTGCGTTTGAGTGCCGTCATCTGATCCGGAGGCTATACTTGTAGTTATAGTATTTTCAGGAGCAGGTATACCTAGCCTGTAAAAACTACGTGGGTACGCTCCCGATCCACTAGCAATTAATTCTGTAGAACTTCCCATTTTAGGAAAGGTGTCACCTGACCAATATAAACGTGCATTAGCATCATCAGGTATTGGGGCAGGCTGTGCATTTACATCATTAGCAAATTCAAACCAGTAATCACTCCCACCAAAAGTGTATTTATAAATAGAAGTTCTACCTGCAGCATTTAGAGTAACTGTAGTACTGTTGTCAGTAATAGGCACTAATCTACCACTATCTAACACTACATCTTGAGCGGTCTGTGCAATATTATCCGCAAGTAAACGAGGTGAAATTTGTGGGGCAATACCTTTAAATGTAATTAGTTTATAGTACATTAACCTTCCAGTAATAAGTCTCGTAATCGTGTGCTTCTAGGTCCAACTTGTCTACTCCATTTTGAATCTAACATTTGCACTCCAGCTTCTTCCCAATTTGCTACTTCCATAGCTGCTAGAAATTTTTTAAACCCTAGCAATCTGGATAATCCTAAATTAAAACACATATTAATCATTACTCGTTTTCTAGCATCAGTTAAGTTTTTAAACCAAGAAAAAGTATTTTTTAATTCTGCTACACAAATGTCGATGTCATTACTAAGTAAGAAATCAGATTCTTCATCAGTAATACCACGTTCCTCAATATTTCGCCCACAACCCAGAGTTAAAAACCCAGCGCTGCATTCGTAAGGTAAAAGCACAACTCCTTCATCGCGTTTTAATTCCTCTATTAGTTTTTCTCTATTCATCTTTATTTCCAGTATTACTTGCACCAAAGTAAAAAGAAATAATAGCACTTGCAAGCCCTCCAAGGTATCCCAGGACTAAGTTGATCAATGCTTCACTGTTCTGCTCTGGAGGTTGGACGGTGATTAGAAATATGTAACCCATAAACCCACCCACTACAGTTAAGCCCATAATTCTAGAGGTCCAATCTTTAGAAAACTTTGATCTTGCGTCTTGGATATCTTTAGTTTCGAGCTCAAATATATCTACTTCTAATTCAGCCATTTGCACTTCAAACTCTTTTTCAGCTTTTTTAAGCTCTAGCATTTGCTCTGGAGTAGCATTTTGTACTGCTTTCTCTATAGCTTTTGGGCTATTGTCACAACCTAGTACTTTAGCAACAACATCTCCTGCCATGTTTCCCATTGGTCCAGCTAATGCAGACCCAAGCGTAGGTGCTACTGCCCCTATAATATTTTTTAAAAATCCTAACTTTGCCATATATATATCTCCTAAAAACGTGTGTAATAGGCTACTACACCTACCCCTGCAGTAATTAAAGTCCAAACAAATCGTTCTGTAAAGGCTAAACTATTTTGATACCTAGCTGTTTTAGTTTCTACCTCATCTAAACGAGACTCTAGCTTATCCAATCTAACAAAAAAACGGTCATTTTGCTTTAATACAGTCGCAACTCGTTCTTCTATTCTAGCTATAGATACAATGGCTTCAGTTAGTTTATCTAACTTATCCTCAATTTTTTCTAACCTACGTAGTTGGGTTGGTTCCGCCATCTTGTAACTCTTTTATTTTATCTTCAGCTATGAAGGATTTAATTTCACTTGATATATAAAACTGAGCTGCTTGAGTCTTCTTTAGTTGGTAAGACTGCTCCGCAATCTCTGTTTGTAATTTTACTAAAGTATTAAACCCATCTATAGCCCGTGGGGTTAAATCATCAATTGCGTATGTTTTATCATCAAATGTTACTGTTTCTATTTTCTTCTTTCCTTCGGTCATATCAATTACTCCTTAATTGTAAAAAATTATGCGTCCTCTAGTGTTTTTATTCTTGCTTCTAATTCTTGGATTGCTTTAATTAATACTGGCACTAAATTTTCATATTCTACCATCCATTTACGATCAGAATCGTTATCAACTTCTAGTGTTTCTTTATCTCTAGGTGCGTTTATTATGTGTGGAAAAACAGATATTAGTTCTTGCGCTATCGCACCTGTCCATTGCCCTCTAGCGTTTTTATTATTATATGATTGGTCTTTCGGGTCATTCCATGTGAAATCTACTACTCTTACTTGCTTGAGTTTTTCTGTTGCATTGATAGCTGTATCAACAATATCTTTCTTTATTCTTTCATCAGATGATACTTGTATTTGTGCATTACCAATGAATAAAGGGTCAGTACCGCCACCTTGAGAGCCATCAGTTATTAGTTTATCTCCATCAAAAGCACTAATATATATACCGCTAGTAGCTTGTAATTTCTGAGCTACTGTAACAAGTCCATTAGTAGCAATGGTTATGGCTTCTTGATGACCATGAACACCTAACTTCAAAGGTGTAGCACCCGCAGAAGAATTATAAGTTGTATGTATGCGACCATCTGTACCATCGTGACCCATTCTAACCCAAGCATCATTATTGTCTGCCTCTAATACAAGTCCGTAATGATCGTTACCTGAATCTTTTATTTTCATATAACCAGACGGATAGATGCGTATCCTTTCTGTACCAGTATCAGAAATCTTCAACGCGCCATCAGAGTCATCTCTATCAAAATCCCAATAACTATTTGTGGTGTTTGAGATTGCAAAAGTACCTTTTACATCAAGAGTTTTTTGGGGTGAGCTTGTAGAAATACCCACGTTTCCAGACGAATCAAGCCTCATAGCTTCAGTATTATTATTAGTTGAAAAAGTCAAAGCCTTATTAGCAGGCTCATATTCAATTGCACATTCAACATCATCATCTACATCGCCAAATAGTATTCCTGAGTTTTGGTCTGCGTCAGTTTTGAATTGTTGAAATACTCTGTCGCCTGCTCTTTGCAGTCTAAGCATAGAATCAGCATTAAAAGCATCGCCTGAGTCTGTTCCAATTAACAAGCGTCCAGACGAATCTAAAGTTCCAGCTATTGCTATATTGGTATCTAGTTTGGCACTGGTCACAGAATCATCTGCCATTAAAGCTGTGGTTATTTGAGCATCAGCTATTTTAGCTGTAGTTACGGCATCATCATTTATTTTAGCTGTGGTTACTGCATTAGAAGCTATAGCTGTTGCGTCTACTGAACCTGCAGCATAGTGTTCTGCATCAATAGAGTCAGCGGCTAAGTGTTCACTATTAATTGCATCATCCGCTACTTTCGCTGAAGTAACTGCATCGGCAGCGATCTTGGCTGTCGTTACATTAGCATCAGTAATATTAGCGGTTAGTACTGCATCATCTGCAATAACTCCGGATGTAATTTTAGTATTTGCCATCTATGCGTCCTCTAGTTTAAGGTGTACCAGAAGCAGCATCACGTTCTGCTCTGGTTTTATAATCTGATCTAGCTGTTACAAGGGTTACAAAATCTGCTTTGTTACTTGGTATAGCATCTGTAAAGCTCTCATCGTTCATTAATTTAGTTGTCCATTCTTGTTGCATACGTTTCCAACAATTATTCTTTTTACCTGTTACCGCATCTTGTACCCACTGATTAATATCTAAAATATCATTCAGCAGTGTTGCTTGTTCGGTATCGTCTATTGTTACTGTTACTGTTAGTGTTGCCATTTTTTACCCCTTTTAAGGTTAGTTATTTCGCTATTATTTAACATACTAGAAATCCTGAAAACCAACTATGTTGTAATACGTCTGTGTTAGCGCTACCGCCACCTTGAAGAACAAATACATAAGCTGTATCACCAGCATCCATATCAGCAAGTATTGATCCAGTTGCACACTCATAGTTTGAGCTTGCAGCCCCAGTAGGATTTAAAGCTAAATAATAAGTTCTATTAGAAGTTATAATTCCACCATACAAATAAGCGGCATTACTGGGATAATCCTGAAAAGTAAGACTCATATTAAGTTGATATCTACCAGTAACTGGTGCAGTAAAATTTCCATTTGTGTTGTAGTCAGCATTTTGATCAAATATTTCATTATCAAAATTAATACCCACATTACCACTTACGGCAATGTTACTTTGATCCGCACTTTTTGTAGCTTCAAAAGCAGATTGGTGTGGCGCAGTTATATGTCCATTGGCATCTATGCGCATATACTCGGTACTATCTTTTCTGAACACATGACTGTTGCCTATAGCACCGAACGTTATATTAGCAGAGCTACTATTGTCTCTGAATGAAGCAAAGCAATTAGCATCTGTGCTTTCACCATATAACACATTGTCTCCAGTACCCGAATTAATTGCTAGTCTTTGACCATCATATCCAGCAGAACCTATTGCAACATCACCAGAAGCTCTGATGCGCATCCTTTCAGAACCATTTGCACTAAAAGCAATATTAGCGTTTTCTTGGTTAGTAATATATAAACTTTGATCTGACCATTGTGATATGAAAGAACCATCTCCAGCAGCAGCACCAGTGGCAGCATTAGTTAAATGAATCTGTGAGCCGTAAGATCCACTTTGAGATTGATGTAAATGTAAAGCAGCAGTATTGTAAGCTGAAGCACTTGCTACAGGTGAGGTGTTTGCTCCAATACCTACGTTTCCAGACGAATCTATGCGGAGCCTTTCAGCAGTATTAGCATTGTCATATATTGCAAATTGATTTGTACCTTGAGTTGTAAATAACGTAAAATCAGCACTAGCATCAGCTTTTAATCTATAACCAGCACTTGCAGATGAATCAGTTGTTTCAGACATTATATAGCCTGTTGTAGTTTTTTTATGTAATGGAAATAACGGTGCGGAATGTCCAATACCAACTCGGTCATTACCACCATCAACAAATAACATATTAGCGTTGCCGTTGGATTCAACTCTGAAGTCTACATCTGCTGACCCTTCGTTAAATACTACTGCTCCAGCAACATCTAAAGTTCCAGCTATTGCTATATTGGTATCTAGTTTGGCACTTGTAACTGCGTCATCAGCAATCTTAGCTGTGGTAACTGAGTTACTGGCTAATTCGGCTGCAACAATGGCCCCGTCTGCAATTTTTGCAGCAGTAATCGCTCCGTCTGCTATCTGTTCTGTTTTTACTGTTGCTTGTGCCATTCTATGCGTCCTCTGGTGGTGGTAAATCTGTTGCAATATCTTTATCAAGAATAGTCATGTCTATTTTTGTTTCTGCCCACTCATATAACTTTTCTTTTGTCAATGAGCCTAGACTTGTACGATCACTTTCCAAATTAACTGAGATAATTGCTTCTCTTTCAAAAACAACACCTGTACTATTTTTCTGACCGCGTACTACTTTTACTTGTTCTACTTCACCCCAATCTTCTTTTTTGAATATATTTATCCAATATGGTGTTCCAAATGCCATTTTACATACCTCCTGCAACGCCATAATAGGCTACTATTGAAAAATCACTTGGTGCTACACTACTTGCCGCATCAAAAGTTACAGTCAGTTTTCTTGTGTTGTAATTACCAGTGTGGCTCACAGTAAGACTGTCTGCGTAAGCTGAACCACCTGCATTGTTGTATGATGCTACAACCTGTACCGTACAACTATAAAAACCATTAAGAACACTTAGTTTATACATATAAGAATGATTAGCCGCACCAGTAAGAGATACTCTTAAAAATACACTGGTATGTTCCATATAAGGAAAACAATACTGTAGTGTTTCTGTTTCTGCTGAACCCGCACTTGTGGTGTCAAATGTTTCTGTATCTACGTCAGCATAAATACGTCTAACTGAGCTATAGCTATTTGGGATTATCACGTTTCCAGACGAATCAATAATCAATGCATTAAGCGATTCATTTCCTATATAAAAAGTTCCACTACTTGCTGAGTTTAATTCCCATCTTTTTCCATTTGTATCTGTATTATGAATAACGTGCCGTAAATTAGATGGATTGCCTTTTTGATATAGTTGTACGTCATAAGTACTCATATCAGTTTGACCGATGCCAACACGACCAGACGAATCTATGCGCATCTTTTCAGCACCTGCGGGATAAAATCCAATATCATTACCAATACAGCCAATTTCAGCTTCACCGTTATTATCTTTAAATTGCGCTACTGCTATAGAGTCTGTACTTTCAAATTTAGCTACAGCATTACTCGCTCCGCTGTTAACGTGGAGTGTAAGGTCTGGGGATGCTTCATTTATACCAATTTTATCGTTCCCACCATCAACAAACAGCATATTAGCACTACCGTTAGACTCAACTCTAAAGTCTACATCTGCTGACCCTTCATTAAATACTACAGCGCCCGCTACATCTAAAGTTCCAGCTATTGCTATATTGTCAGCAAGTTCTGCTCCAGTAATTGAGTTATCAGCGTAATGAGCAGTATCAATAGAACCGTCTACATACTGATCTGAATCGACAGAATTTGCTGCCATTTTTGCTACAGTAATCTGACTGTCTGCTATATGAGCTGTATCAATAGAGCCATCTACATACTGATCTGAATCGACAGAATTTGCTGCCATTTTTGCTAACGTTACAGATGCGTCTACAGGAACGTTGATCAAGGATTGTGTATGGGTAGTAACATCAATGGATGTACCATTAGCTGGAGCGGTATCAAATGTAAGTGTAGTACCAGAAGTAGCATAGGTACTTTTTTCTTGATAGACCCCCTCTATAAATACCATTGTGTTATTTTCATGTACAGGATCTACGGACATAGTAAATGCTGTGGTAGACCCATTTCCAGAGAAAGTATTTAGCGATAAACTATCACCAGATACTGCGGCTGATACATGGTATACCGTAATTTCACGTGAGTTAGCAGGAGCTTCAGAAAACGTTAAAGTTGTACCCGATAAAGAGTATGTAGAGTGAGGCTGAAACACACCCTCTATGAATACAAAAAGATCGTTTTCTGAGTTAGGGGTTCTACTTAGAGTAAAAGTAGTGTCCGACCCATCTCCCGTAAAAGCCTGCCGAGTAAAGGTAGAAGCCAACGCATCGTTAACTACATCAGTAAGTAAAGCTGAGTTTATTCTAAGTTCAACCTTATCAGAACTACTAAAAGCTCTTGCTGAAGTATTATCCTGCCCACGAACTATGGTCCAAGTTGTTCCTGAAACCGCTGTTACTTTAACTATTTCATGCGCTGAACCATCAGCTAACTCAAGAGTTGCGTAAAAGTAGTTACTCCCACTAATTGTGGGAAAACCTGAACTACTGGCAACTGTAGTACTTGTAGCACTGTCATTTAAACCTGCCGCCAGAGTAGTGGAAGCGTTGTTGGTATATAGAACGCCCATTAATTACTCCTAGTTGCGTTTAACTAACTGTCACAGTCCATGTTATTGTCATGGAATCTGCAGACCCTTTATTTACTACATCAAATTCTGTTCTACAGAGTAAAGTACCACCAGAAGAAGCATTCAAAATACCTGCTTCAGTAGCTGCACCTGTACCTGTACCTGCAGGAAATGTACCTACATAAGTAACTACTGCACCAGATACTGCTGTACTGGTTAAAGCTACACGGGCAAGTTGTGTTTGCAATGCAGTATCACTAGCTGCTGGGTTGTTAGTACCCGACCCAATTGCCATGTGTGACATCAAAGCAGTTCCACCAGAAACATCTGATTTTATTCTACTTGCTACATACCCTTTTCCTGCTGTTACTACTAAGTTGTCAACATCTCGTACTAATTCATTATTTAAACAAATTTGTAGATGTCCTTTTAGTTGTAATCCATCATTTACACTAGACATTTTTTCTTTTCCTCACTACTATTTTACGTTAAAAAACTAATCACCCATTTAGGGAGATAACATTAAGGACCGACTGATTAAACTTAGATCCCTTACCGATAATTAATAATACATCAATCGACTCACTTATCGAAGTACTATCTGCTAGACCTGCACCAAACCCTAGTGCTGGTGAATCCGAGAGTGACATCGAATCACTTTCGGGAAAACTAAAACCAATAGCGGCAGCCTCTGACATCGAGGCTGAATCTGCTAAAACAATTGCTGCGGCGTAAGCAAGTGCTTCTGATACACTTACAGTATTACTTTTGTTCATACCAGTAGAAGTATTAAGGTCATCTTGCGCACTTGCAGTGTCATCCAAAGTTGCTGTTTCCGCAAAAGTTCGCGCAAAAGTTACCGCTTTAGCTAAAGATTCAGACATAGAAGGTGCATCTGCTAACCCTTTACCTACAGCTAAAATCTCATCATCTGCTATAGAAGGCGAGTCTGCTAAGGCTTTACCTACACTTACAATTTCAGTATCCGTAAATTCAAATGTGTCAGCAAGTCCAGTACCTACTGCTAAAACAGGAGCATCACTAAGAGAAGGAGTATCTGCAATAGTACGCGAATACACAGCTACTCTAGAGAAAGCTTCTGACATGGTAACACTATCTGCTTTATTAGGTTCGGAGCCAACAGCCGCTACATCCGTAGTCTGGAAGGCATCGGCAACAGTACGTCTATATACTACAGCTATACCAATTGACTCCGATATAGTTACAGTTAGAGCATTTGGACTGTCGTATTGAGTTGTAAAATGTAAGTTTTTAGTGTCTGCATCTATTAAAATGTCTACTGCAGTTAAGTTAACATACGCGGACACCGCTTCTAGGTCCACGTTTGTAAGTAATGCTTTAGCATGTGCAAACGAATGCACCGCCTCTGTAGAATCTGTGTTTACTACTAAAGCTAGTTTTGAATAATCAACTGTAAGCTTAAATGCCATTAATCAAAATCATCTCGTACTACAAACTTAACCAGGTCTTGTACTGTTTGTACTTTACTAGAAGAATTTGTAAACTCTATTTCCCCTTCAAAAGTACCTGCAGCAGTCCACGTTCCAGACGGGAACCCACATGTACACACCCCGTTAGAGGGATCTGAAAGAGTTAATGTAATGGTAGAATTAACTGTAGTTGACCCTACCTCTCGGATACGTAGCTTAACTGCACCTGAAGACAAGTTTATAGGAGCCCATGTAGAAGAATCTTCTGCATCTAAAGTATATCCAGAGGCTGCTGTATTACTGTCTTTTAAAGTAAAAGTTAATTCAGGGAGTGTGTCCCCTACTACTAATTTTATTGTTGATGAATATGCCATACTTTTCTACCTTAAATTATTATATATTATCTTTATAGTACTGTAGCTAGACCCGGTACAAAATCTTTAACCTCTGTACTACCTCTAGCAAAGTCTTCAACCCTTCCTGCTGTAGGTCCTAAAGGAACAATCGCCGGATTACTACCATACTCTGAAGCATCCAACATAGGGAATATCATACCAAACGCCCCTAAAACACCTGCTCTATCAATTAGTTCAAATATATATTCTCCCCAACTCATAGAATCTGTTCTAAATGCCGCACTATCACCTCCACGCGCAAAGTATTTAACCCATTCCCTTGTCTCTAAACCTATCATAGTTAAAGGTAATATAGTTAAAGCTCCCATAACTAAAGGTAATGACGCTCCTGATATAGTACCATCTTCTGCGTACCTATTTTTAGTTTCACGTAACGCTCCTCCTACTATGTTTTTACCATAGGCATAAAAGAAAGATTTTAACTGCCAAACTACAGCAGTATAAGGATTAGAAGCCCAAGCAGGACGTTCTGCTGAATTTGGTCGTACAATAGACTCATCTACAAATCTTCCTATAGCCGCGCGAACTCGTTCTCCACTTTCCCCTTCAAAGCTGTGCTGATTAGAACCTTTCTTTTTAGTTGCGTTCCAAGTGTTTATATCTTCAACAGATACTTGTAACTCTTTTAAATAACGTTTATATCTAGTACGTTCTACAGCAGTTAAATTAGGGTCAGATAATTTAGCCGCAGTATTTGTTAAAAACGCTTTACCCATTCCTGTAGCGTATACTCTACTAAATTTTGTAAAACTTTCTAACAAAGTTACTCTAAAAAATACATCAGTTATACGTTGAGCTTTTGGAACCATAAGCCCTAACTGCGTTGCGTTTATGTACATAGTATTTATAGAGTCAAAAGTTACAGTTCCTACGTCTCTAGCAAAATCTTGAGCATCTTGTTTGTTATCAAAATAATCTCTAGCTACTGATAATGCTTCTTTAAAACCTTCCATATCTTTAGAGCGTAATATAGGGCCTGCTAAATCAGGTAACGAAGCTAAGGTAGCAAACGTTAAGTACGTTACTACGTTTAAGGTTAAGAGAACACTATTTACATTACGCATAAATGGCGACATGTTTAGTCCAGTTTTACCTAACATAGCTTGTATAGAACTTCTTGTTACTTCTCTATCGCTTCTGTCTTCAATTCGTTGTAGCATCATTTCAGATGCTTTCCAGCCGCGTAGAGTTTCTCCTTTTTTAGCTAAAGAGTTATACATTGACGTAGAAATGTCATCTGATATTTGTCTTTCTTTAAGGATTTCCATATCTTTATCTGTAACTACAGTTTGAACTTTATTTAAATACTCTACTCGTTTAGTCATATCCTCAATATATTTACGTAAAGAAGTTCCAGCATCTTCTAAAACCCCTATATTTCTTAAATCCGTAGTGTTTATATTTTTAAAGTACTTAGCCCTTGATTTTGCTATACCAATAGATATAGCAGAAGTAACATCTTTACCTTCATCTAAATCCGCATCTATATCATCATCTAGATTATGTTCTTGTTTACTTACTACTTGCTCTACAATTTTATCCCAATCTTCTTTAACTCCTTTATTATTTTCTTGTAGTAATAAAGCTAACCGCTTACGTAACTCAGGGCTATTTTGAAGTTCATGCATCGCTAGTATACGAGGGAAAAATCTTGCTATAGGTCGTATAGTGTCATCCACTCCTTTTATGTAGTTTTTATGAAAGTCTTCTAAGTAGTTTCTAATAGACCTAGCTACAGGAGATAGTTCAGAGTTAGACAACTTACTGTTCTCTGCTTCTAAGAAAAACGGTTCTGCGGCTTCAAAATCGGGATCTCCTTTACTGTAACGCCCAAATTTACCTTCTTTATGTTTAGGTAATAGTTTTAACATGTCATTCATACGTTTATGAATAAGTAATATTCTAGCGTTTAAATACCCTGTATTAACTGCAGATTGAGAAGGAGAATAAAAAGCATTAGCTAATTCAGTACTGTACTGAGAAACAAAATTGTGTGCTGGGTATAAAAAATATTTAACTCCCCAATGTTTACGGTCTGTTGGAAGTAAGTCTTTATTTTCTGATAAAAACTCTATAACTTTAGCTTTTAGCCCCCTTACTTGTTTTTTAAGTTCAGGTGCTTTTTTCTCTATGTTCTTAAGCACTCTATCTGTCATATCTCGTACTATCACTTCTTCTTGTAAGCTAGGACCTTTAGGGTCATTTTTTGTGTAGTACTCTTTAACTTGATCCATGTATTCAGTAAAAGCAGGGTTTGTTTTAAATCTCACCCTCATAATCCCATTCATGGTTTTCCAAACACTAATAATCCTATCGGCAAGACGTTTAAAATAACTGTCTACTATATTTTGTACTTTAAGAGGTTTTCCAGTTAGTTTAGATTTAACTGCTTTATTCTCAGCCTCTTTGCTTAAGTCTGCTGTTTTTATACCTTTACCTATTTCTTTAAGTATTTTTTTACCATCTTTACCAATAAATACACTACCTTCATTTTTTGTTTCTTCCCTTAAGTTATCAAATAACCATTTAGATGTTTGATCTGAATACCATTCTTCAAATCCTACTTTTTTATCTTTGTACTGATCAGGCGCATTATCGGCTTTACGAGCTTTCTCATATTCAATCTGTAGACGTTTTCTAATTTCAGGCTTTGCTAGAAAATTATTTTTCTCTTGTTGGTATATTGCGTGCCCTACTTCGTGTCCTACCGCAAGTAACCCTTCTAACAATTGGCGAGGGCTAGGTTTCATAGGTAAATCTATAATAATAATATCTTTGTTTTTGTACCCTAGAAAAGAACCTCTTTGTTTAAGGTTTTTATTTCCTATTTTGTCAACTTCCTGTTGCATATCTTGTAATACAGAGGCATCTAATGAAGTAGTTATACCAGGCTTCGCTTTGTTAATAAATTGTTGAGCCTCTATAGCACTCATAATAGTTAAAGGTCTTTTGTATTTATATACTTTATTAAGTAACCTAGCTATTTGTTTTTTTAACTCAGGACTAAATCCTTTAGCTATAATTTTTTTCTCATCTTGTTTAGCTAAAGCTTCTTTAGCCTGTTGTAGCTTATCAATATCATAATCTTTCCTAGAGTTAGTTGAAGTGCCAAGTTCTGCAGGTTTTATAGGTGACCTATCTATTTTAAATTTACCATCTTTATCTAGTTTTGTAGGTTCAAATTCCAGACCTGATTGTCGTTCTACGTCTCCTGCAGAATCGACAATACTTTCTCCTGCTGTCTCCATACTATCTAGATATGCTGCACTATCAACTGTGCCATCTTCGTCTACAAGGTATGCGGCTCTTACTCTGTCTATACCAGGTTCAAATGTATTGCCAAACTCATCTCCATACAGCATAAATAAATCAGCTTCTAACTCGCTTAAAGACTGATGTACATTTATTTCATCTCCTACTTTATAGCCTTTGTCTCTTAAAGATGTGCTTAGTTCCTTTCTCCTTGCCTCTGCATCAATAAATGGAGAGTCGTCCTTATCTCGGAATTTTTTTACTTTTTTATCACTATTATCTAGTATTTTTTTAGTAACTTTTATTGTGCCCCAAGGATTACCAAACTCATCATTAAACTGTGGTTCAGGAACTGTTGCTTCAGGAGGAACAGGCTGTCTGCCTCCTTCTAATACCCCCGATGTAGGACGGGTTTGTACTTTAGGTCCGCTGTCGTATTTTCCAGATTGTTCTTTACCAGTAACTCTACCTTCATCTATGTAAGCAGGGGTTTCATATGTTGTTCCTTCAGGAGTTACGACAGCTCGCTTTGAATCTACAGCAGTTCTAATCGTAGTAATAGTAGGAGCTATGTACCCTACTATTTGTTTTTTTTGTTTTATTGCTTTGACTTGAGAAACACTAGCCTTAGATTTTTTAGCTACAAACTCTATTTCGGTTTGCGGGTCTGATTTTTTTCGTCCTTTAAAACTTACTCTATTTTGTTTAGCTTCAAGTCTTTGAGCTTTTGCAAGTGCCGCTGCTTCGTTGTATCTTTTTAATCTGCCTTTAAAATATTCTATTTCTTCTAGTTTTTGCCTCATTGGTGCAGAAAGTCTTTGGTCTTTAGCAGAAAACGTTTTCTTTATCTGGTCCAAAGAGAACATTTTACCCTTACCCATTTCATAAATAGGTGCAGCTTCTACGTCTTTATTAAAAGATGCTTCAAAAACACGTTCTTTTAAAGGCCCAGATTTTTTTAAAAGCACAGTTTTAGTTAAAAATTTGTTTTTATAGCTTAAAACATAACCTTGAATAGACAACTCTGCAACTATAGTAGAGAAACCAGCTGCAATCTGTTCTTCTAAAGTAAAAGTATTAAAAGCTGCTTCATTTTCTCGTTTATTTATGTCCATTCCAAGTCTTATTAAAGGCTGTAAGTACAACCCTTTCTCTCCTATCTCTTTAGTACCGCCTCCTCTTTTTGGTACTAAAACTTTAGATAGTCGTTCATCGCCATTTTCTAGTTTTTCTATTTTACGAATTTTCCAATTAGGCGTTCTTTTCTTAGTGTCTTGATTAGCACTATCAGCTCGGTTTAAAGCTACTTCTATTCTACCGCCCGTATCAGTACCTCCCATAATGTCAGGTGATATTACTTTTATAGAATAAGTATCAAATTCTTTATTGCCCGTAGTATTATTACGCGATGGCATATAGAAAAATACTTGATCAGTATCACCAACAAATTTAGGATCTCTAATTAACTCAACTAAATCTTTAAGTAACCCCGGAGTAAGTTCATTTACTAGCTTTGTAGCTTGATCAGTTAAAAGTCCTTTATTACCTGAAATTTGTTGACTATCAACTATATAGGTAATTGCTTCTTTTGCATTTTTATTTCTGGCTTCAACTGCTTTTTTTACACGACTTTGATACTGTGCCTCAGTTTCGTTTTTACGTTTATCAACATACTTTTCAGGGTTTTTAGTGTCGTAGGTTTTATAAGTTTTTACTCGCCCTTTTATATCTAGTTTAAACTCACCTTGTGCTTCGGTAGGGTTAAACTCACTTCCAGGTCTGCCATCAAAACTATCTACTTCCCCTTCTTCTTCTAGATTAACAGATAAATCTTCATCTACTTTTTGTCTAGCTTGCTGTATTTTTTCAAGTTCTTGAGCAAGCTGGTCATTAAAAGGAGCATTAGACATATCCCTTTTTATAGGTTCTTCTTTAATTGTTTTAGGCTTAGCTTTAGGTTTAGCTTTAGGTTTAGCTTTAGGTTTAGCTTTAGGTTTAGGGTATAAATTAGCGTCTACTTTTTCTTGGGTAAACTCTTCTTTACTTTCAATTGTTACAGTTTGATTAGGACGTTTAGCTTCTACCGAAGCTTTAGTAGCATCTGCGTTTTCTTCGCTAACACTTTGATAGTCTATAGGATTTCCATTTTTATCTCGAACAACTACTACATATGGATCACTACCTTTTTGTTCTTCGCCATATTCTAAAATATCTTGTATAGTTTTATCTGTAGCTCCTTCTTCTTTCATCCTTCTTCGTACAAGTTTATTAAAGGCTTTATTAGCCTTAGCATCATTTAATATAAGAATACCTTGGTCAGTTGCAATAGGCTCCTCAATATTTCCTTTTTTCCCTGCTCCAATAATAGCGTCTCTTACCTTAGCTACTTGCTGTTCTTGAGTTAATGTTCCTGCAGGGAACCAAACAGCCCGTTTTGGATCTTTAGGGTCAAGTAATGCTTTTACTTGAGCTACTGCCCATGCTGTAGGCTCAATAGTATTACCAGAGCTATCTTTTACCCCTTGTGCTTTTCCATATTTTTGAGCCAATGTTTCACTTTCAGCTACAAAATCCCTAGCTTTACCTATTACTCTAGTAGCAACTCCAGCAGGAGCTCGCATCGTACCACCACCAACAATACCACCAAAAATACCCTCCATAAGTCGAAGTTTACCTTCTTTAGCAGTATACTCATCGTCTATAGCAAATCGTTGTGCAACAAATAACCCTTCTTGCAACCCTTCGGTTACTCCTTCTACTGCCGCACCTTTAGTAAACTCTGATCCAACTACCCCAAACGATTTAGCTGTTTGCATAAGCCAACCTGAAGTTTCAGCTATTTCTTTTTCAGCTGCTGCTTTTGCTACTGCAGTTTTTGCTAGTTTCTTTTTAGCTTTGGCTTTTACGTTTTTACCAAGTATATTTTTCCACATGGCTCCAACAAACAATTTTTCTCCAATTGTGCCTATTACTGCTTGTGGTATACCTAAAGCTCCAGCGGCTGCGGATTCTTGTGCTGTTAGTTTATATCCTGCATCTGAGTATTCACTTAATGCTTGAGCTGAACCCGACACATATTCTTGAGAAAATGCTCCTGCCCAAAAACCATTAGAAAAAGGTCTAGTTTTTAAATACCCTGCAACTTCTCCTGAACCTTTTACTCCAGACTCGCCTAGTGCTTTTCTTGGTATACGTCCTCTACCTTGAGTTTTTACTTTATTTGCCATTTTGTAAGCAGAGTCTAGAATAGCTTTTTCATTTGCACTAAGAGCGGGTCCACCTTTTTTAGCAGCTAAACTTTTGTTTATAATACTTTCCATCATTTCTTTAGTTATTTTTTTAGAAGTAGCTCCTATTACTCCTTTACCTAAAGCTTGTACTGCTACGCCTGTTAGCCCACTTCCTATAGTAGCTACTGCATAGGGTAAAAGTTGCCCTAGCATTTTTACAGACTGTTCAACAAGACCATCAAAAGTAGGTTCTTCTACAAACTCACCAAACTCACCAAACCCTTTTAACAGTTCAGCAGATTGTCTTTCATACATTGCCGCAGTATTTAACGCTTCTTCTGCTTCTTCTTCATCTCCAGTTAGAAGATTAAAACCGGCTTTAAACATTTGCACATCTGTTTGTACACTTTTTACTCCCGCTTTAGTAGCATCTCCGAATTTACCACTAGTAGTGGCAGCTACACGTTGGACAGATGGATCTAATGCAGGTCTTAGTCTAGTAGCAAAAAGAGAATCTGTAATTCGTTTTTCGGCATCGCCACGAGGACCTGCATACCCAAAAGAAGCAGGTAAACTAGAAGGTAAATTTGACATTGATCTTTGTACAGGAAATAGTTTTGCTGCAGGTGCAGGCGTAGATGAAGTTGAATCTTTAGAAGCTACGGGAGTTGGATCTGCTGGAACAGGCATTTGCGTATCTGTCATGTTAGCTAAAACATCAGAAAACTTTTTAGCTCTATCTGGAGTTTGTGTTGTAGCCCAATCTGAATCTAAAACTTCTGTTGCTGCGTCTGTATAGTTTCCAGACTTCATAAGCTCCCAAGTTTTAGTAAAAGCTCTAGGATTATTAGTGCTATCGTTCCAATTTTCACCTAACTGGTAGTTAACTGAAGTAAGCCGCCCCACATCTACTGGTTTAGCAAGTTCATTATTTTGATTTACAGCAGCGTTGTAACTTTTTTGTACATCTTCCTCAAACCAAGTATCTATTTGATCTTGAGGTACTTTAGTTCCTGGTGGGTATTTTTTTAAGTCCTCGTCAGATAAAAAATGACCATATCCTGCTGAATAGCCTTTAGCGTCAGAATAAACATCATCTCTAAACCCTTCTTCACTCTTTATAAGATCTTTAATATTTTGAGGTACAGCCACACTTATATACCTTCACTAAATCTTTGAGCGTCTATTATTAACCTACCTACTGCGTCTGCACCGTATGCCTCTTCTAATTTACGAGCATCTACAGTTGCTCCATTGGGCATTTCAATTAATAAAGGCTGACCTGAGTTTATTAACTGCGTTACTTCTGCATAAGCTTCTGGTCCATATACAGATCTTCCATCAGGTAGTTCTGTTTTAGTTAAAACTATAGGCTCCTTATTTGCTCCGAGTATAAATTTTGGACTTGGGCCTCCTTCACCAACTCTAGCAGGTTGCGAAGGTTGAAAAAACCACTCTCGTATTTGCCCTGCTGCTTCATCTATAAACCCTGCATCTACACTACCTTTAGGGTCAAAAATTAAAGAGTAAATAAATCCAGTTTGTTCAAGTTCGTCTACAAGTTTTATCTTAGTTATTAAGGCTTCGTCTCCTTGGAAAGCAATGTAGTCTGTTATCGCCTGTTGAGGAATACTTCCGAGGTCTCCCCCTTTTTCTATTACACTTATAACATTTGATAATCTATTACGTTCTGCTGTTATAGCATCGCTAAGTTTATTATTTAAATTTGAATTAGCACTCGAATCGGCAAGAGAATCAACATCTATGTCATCTACGATCTTAATCATATTATTTCTATGCGCTCTACCATCATCACTATATTGCTGGTAGTTTTTTTCAAGCTCTTGTTGTGCTTTTCTATTATTTTCTGCAATAGTTTCTTGTAGCCTGTCTCTAGAAATTTTGTTAGTGTCTGCTCTAAGTCTATTAGCTTCTTGTTTTACTGCTAACTCTTCTGCAGCTAAATCCCATTGCCCTGTTTCATAGAAAAGAGCATTAGATTTACCTTCTAAAAATGCAGACAACGTTTTAGACCCAGCACTATCAGGGTTATCAAAATCTCCTAAATTACTTAAGTAAGACATATATAAAATCTGTCTTTGTTTTTTAGCATAAGATGCCATATTACCTTGTCTTTGTTGGTTATCAGCTACTAACGTGTTGTAATCTGCCTCTGTTAAAACTTCAGGTATTTTTTTCAACATGCCTTTTAATGTTTCTACATCCCCGTCTTTAATAGCTTGGTCTATTTTAGACAGTTTAATCTCAGGGTCTTTAACTATGTTAGAAATTATTTTACTTACTTTAGGGTCAGGTTTACCCCCTTGTAAGTCTTCTATAGAATTGTTTAAAGCGAAGTTATAAGGGTCAGCTCTAAACTCAGCAAGTTTCTCTGGGTTAGTTTGAAGTAACGTAACGACTTTTCCTGCGGACGTTTTATTATAAAAACCTTTTACCAAAGCTACATCCTTAGTAGAAGCATTATCTTCATAGCTACTTGCAAGTTTTTTATCTAACTCATTTTTTTCATACCGTTCAGTCATATCAACTATACGTTTTTCGTCTCTTGTATACTGAGCTTTTTTTCCAGGAGTTAGACCATTCCATTGTACGTCAGTCATATCAAAAGGATGTTTCTGTCCTGGAGTAGCAACATAATTTGGAACATACTTGCTATTAAAAGTACTTCTAACAAATTTATCTACAGTTGAAACTAAAGCGTCATCATATAAAAGTTCTTTACCTTCTGTATTTTCACCAAAACCTTTATAAGGTCCAACAGAAGTAGCTAAAGATGCTTCAGGTGCTTCAGGTGCTTCAGCAGGTGCTCCAACGGGTCTTCCTGCTGCTTCTTCTTCGGCTTTAAATTTTTCTACTTCTGCTCTTTGTCTTGCAACTTCTTCAGCTTGTCCTATAGCCTCTTGTATCGGAGCATTTGCGTCTTCCGCAGCTTTTCTTTCTGCTTCTTTTTCTTGTATTAATTGAGCTTTTAACTGTCGGTCTGCTGTAGGGTCAAATATAACTCCAGCCGCATCTCCTAGATAAGGGTTAGTAACAAGAGCTAAACTTCTATCTACACCTGCAGCTTTTTTAACCTCGTAGCTAAAACCTTTTTCTAATTCGTCTAACGTGCTAAAACTAATACCCCTTGTTTCTTTTTGTCCACGTTCTTCATCAGTTAAGTCTCTTACTCTAGAACCATCATCAGTCATTGCAGTTGTACGTATTTCTCCTGTTTCAGGGTCTACGGTATTTACATCAGGTCTTATTTCCCATTCTCCTGTTTCTGGGTTTTTACCTATGGTACTGGTGTTACCAAGAAATTTCCCGTTCCCTAGTAGACTACGAGCAAAATCAGTTTTGTTTAAATATCCGGCAAGAGCTTCTTCGCCGTTTATTTTATATATATCAAAAGTAGAAATAGTTTCATCTAATGGATTAGCAGTTCTAGTATCTACACGTTTTTTATAATAATCTGTCCATTCTGCTTGTGCAGCTTGTTCATCTCCATCATTATTATCTATAAAATGCTGAGGAATTTTTTTATCTTTCCAAGCTTTTTCAAGGTTTATTCGATATTTTTGTTTTTCAAGCACTATGTCCTTATTTATGTTTATAGCTCGGTCTATGTCCCCTTGTTGAGCAAACTCAAGTTCTTTTACTGAATCCCTAGGCTTAGCTGATGCCGCTAATGCATTTCCTATACTTGTTCCTAAACTATCTAAAATACCCATATCTTATACCTATATAAATGAAGCTAGCGCACTGCCTAGTTTACCAAGAAAGCCTGCAGTTTGTGACTTATATGCAGCTTTATCATTTTGATATGCTTGTTGTCTAGCCGCAGAATTTTGTGCGGCAGCCCCTAACCCTGACATAGAGCTACGATTAACACCTTGCCCTATATTTATTAAATTACCTAGTAAAGACCTATTAGCGTCTCGTTGCGCAAGTACGGCATTGGTCATACCTCCTGCTAGATTCAAGGTTCCTCCTAATTGCATAGATTTTTCGGCTTCTTGTTTTTCAGCGCCAGTTTGTTGGTAGCCGTAGCGTTGTCTATTACGTTCCGCTATTCCTGCTGCAATTTGAGTTTGTTGAGGTATATCAGTTCTAGCAGCATCTATTAAATCAGTACTATCACCAGATTTTATTAAAGCATTTTCAAAGTCTCTATAGTTACGTATATAACGTTCGTGTTGATTTTTAGCTACAGAAGCAAATGTTGCATCAGGGTCAACTACTTCAGGTAATTCATCTGCACTGTAGTTAGAATAATTATTACTGTAATCTAAAGTACCTATTCCAGTATTAGTAGGTGCAGACGGGTTAGCCGCTTCTGCAGCCATTGCTACTTCTCTTTTACGTTTTCTAGTTGTGCCTAAATTCCTACGAGGTCTATCTTGCCCCATATTTTTTCGGTCTTCTACCGTAAAAGAATCATCTTCGTAGTCGTTATATGCCATTATGTTTTACTCAAATATCTGCGGCTGGGATCAAAGTCATCAAGCGGCTCACCGTTTAACATGGTTGGGGCTTTATTATTATACTTTCCAAACAAATTAAACTGTTGTTTATACTGCCTTCCTGAATCATCTGACGTTATATTAGGACTTTCTGAAGTAAAAAATTCTCCTGTTGTTCCTTTATTAGCCAGCATTTTACTACCTGCAGAACTAGCAATTTGCATAAGCGCCCCACGCCTTGCTCTACGTACAGCTTGCTCATTTTTTACTCTATTTAAATCTGTACTTGCTGCCATTCTAGCACTTTGAGCTAAAGCATCTCCTGTATTAGCTTCTTGCCCTCGGGCTGTACCTAACACATTTAACTGTTCTTCTGTTTTTACATTTTTAGCTGCGGTATTAGCAGCAAGCATCTGTCCTGTTGCAGCTAACGCACGTTCTGCCCCCGCATTTATATTTTGTACTGTACCTAAATCAAAATTACTGGTTAGTGCTTGTTGAGTATCCGCTGCTGCTCTACCACGTAACGTACTACCTACATCTTCACTTGCTGCTTTATCTCGCATTTGCTGCAATAAAGGATCATAGTTTTTTGTGAAATAATCAGAATCTGCTTTAGCTATAGCCGTAGCTGTTTTTTCAACTTGTGGAGCTACATAGTCTGATTCTTGTGGGGCTCTGGTCTTACTTCCCATCTGGTTTTACCTCTCTTGTATATATTGTGGCTTCTTGCTCCCAACCACTTTTACTTAAATATGTACCTAAGTTAGAAACTGCAGACTGTGCTTCAATAGTTCTACACCCACAATACTTAGCCACCCCCTCAAACCAATCTATATGATCTAACCAATTATGTTTACCATGTTCATGTGTATAAGCAATCCATACTACCAATACCTTTTCTTTTGAAAAAGGATCTTCTTGTACTGTAAGTACAACAAACCCTAAAGAAGAAGTAAATAACATAGACTTACCATTAGAACACTCAGAAAATACATCTTCAGGCATGTAAGTTAGATGCGGATTTTCCTGCAGTACGAACTCTATACCGGGTTTAATTGTATCCCAACAAGCACGTATATCAGTAAACTCAGGTACTTCAAATTTTTTATGCAAAGGCACAACAGTAGCAGTCATTAGTAATCAAGCTCCATTCCGTATTTTTTATAACGCTTACGTTTAGTAAGTCCTACTCCTCTATATTTAACTAATCTACGTACACCTAAGTCTCCTCCGCGTGCGCGTAGTTCTGCATCTGCAACTTGCTGGTTAAACAAACCTAGGTAATCTGCAGCAGCATAAATGTCACTCCATGCCCTAGAAGGCATACGTAAAAGTCTGTACAAAGTGCCGTACAAAATGCCGTCTCTGTAATCGTTAGAGAACAACGTACTAACTGTAGAGGCTGTTCTAGTCGGTTTAAGGGCCACGGACAATTGTATAGCATTTGATAAAGTAGAATTAGGTACAGGTATTAACCAGAATTTATTAGCATCCTTTTGCAAATACACTTTAGGTGTACTTGACCTATCTCTCCAATCTGGAAAATTAAGTTCTAAACTTCTAGGACTAATAGGGTCTAAATCTTCCCCATCATATATTGCCCATAAAATACTGTGTACTGAAGTTCCAGTAGGTTGATCAAAGTCATATTCATAGATACCTGAAGAAGTAGTTATTGCATCTAAATCCTGCACATATGCTTTGCTTTTTTCACAAAATTCAATTGTTGCTGCTCGTAAATTAGACTTAACCAACGTCTCAGGACATCCTGGGACGTAAGGTAAAATTTCTTTAACGAGGGAATCAAAAGTAGCCATATTCTATCCTGCTGGTGAAGGTAAATTTTGAGGGGTGGCAAGTGCATTACTACGTGCATCTTGATTTGGACTTAAAGCAAACTGTACTTGTGATCCTCCAGAAAGACTAGACATAAACAGTTGATAATGTAATTGTGATCTTTCCATGTTGCCTGCAAACTCAGCATCTTTTAAGTAACACTTATATAAAACAAAATCTACAATAGCATTACCATAAATATCATCTATGTAAATAGTAGCACTGGTATTAGCTAGATCTGTAGGGTTTCTAGCACAAACAACCTCTAAAAACGTACTAGTAGTAGAAGCTCCTGGGTACACATAAAACTTACGTGCATCGTCTTCATCAAACATATAATGTTTTACAGTAGTAGTATGAGCTGCATCTCCAGTTACAGTGGGGTCATGCCAATCAGGGTCTTGTGAATTTATTATGTCCATATCTACTAAAGTAACTGCACGTTTCCCTGTTGCACTACCGCCTGCAGCAGACATATTACGTACTACTTTAATTAACCGTAGTGCAGTATCTGGAATAGACTGTTCCGTACCTACAGCTAGTGCTATATTAGAGTGATCCGCAGCTGCTTCAGGTCTGAAATTTACAATTTCTCGCTGTGCATCATTTATATAACGGAGAAGTTCAGCTTCAGGCCAACGTACATTTGTTGAATCTTGTAGCGCATCTTCTATACGCAAGATTAAGTTTGCGCCTGTTAATGTACCTGCCATGTCTTACCTTCTAATAGTTATTCCTTATTCGCAACATCTACTTCTATAAAAGCTTCGTTTACGTCCGGAGTGTTAGGGTCATCTGCTTTGTAGTGACCAGTTTTAGTTCTTGCTCTAACTTTCTTTGTAACTTTTTTCTTAGCTGTTTTTTTAACAGGTTTAGGTGCTACTACTACTTCTTTATCTTCTACTGCACCTTGTGCTAAAGCTTGATAGCCAAGATCATCTCCAACTTCGCGTACTTCGCCTGCTTTTAAAAATATAGCGGCTCCCCAAGTTGTAGTGATATATAAATCTTTGTCTGCCTTAATTTTCATTCTAGTTTCCTTTTCTCTTTTGAGAAATTTAAAAATAAGGTGGTCTTATTCCATCTTCTAAATATTTTTTGAAGCTCTTGGAACAGACCACCCATTTTATTACTACTTAGTATGCAACGTCTAAACGGATTATACCAAAGTCTTCACTTTGACCATGTACGTCAGAGTGATAAACTGGTTTTTTGAATCCGAAGATCTTACCAATAGAGATACCATTTTGGTTACCATAGTCGAAGATGTCTTCAACAATTTCAGGTGTACCGATATCAGCCATAGCAAGAGCTTGTGCTCCAACAAATAAACAAGCAGAACCATTAATGTCAGCGTCCGCTCCCCATTTGTAGCCGTTAGAACCTGCGTTACTTGATGTTCCAGTAGTTGCTCCAGCAGTATTAAATACATGTCGGAACTCATGAACCATCACACCATCAACCATCAAACTTGAAGAACCAGAGAACAATTCGTTATTTGGTCCTCTAATCCCAGCGCTTCTAAGGTTAGATAAGAAGTCTGCGTCAGTTTTTAGGTCAGCCATTACTTGTGGAGTAACAAACAAGTGATAAACTTCTTCGTTACCAGCTCCACGTAGACCACGTACGTAACTGTCTTTTGCATATGCCTTAAGGGCAAGAATACAATCATAAGTAATTGTATCTGCAGCTACTACAGCAGTAACGTCACCAGCTGACAAGCCATTAGTGGCATCCCAACGTCTGTGACGGTTTGTTGTAGGAGCAGTTACATCACTAGCAAAAGCCAAGTTGCTAAGATTTTGTCCTGAATTTAGAACAGTTCTCAAAGCCCCATTGTTCTTAACCGAGTAGGCAACGCCTGACATAGTTAAGAAAGCTAGTTGGTCAATACGGTCAGCCATTGCGTATGCAAGTGCGTCACGTGAATGCTCACGGAAGTTAACAACTGATTTTTGATCAGCAAGACGACCCGCAAGTCGGTTTGCAAATCTTAATTGATCAAGTTGTGTAACAATATCGTATGCTCTTAATGATTCTTCATTACCTTCGAGAGTGTTGTCTCCAACGATACCATCGCCTGTCATATCGGCAAGAAGTGTAAGTACAGCTCTTGCTCCTTTTTCAGACTGAGTAAGTTCAGATATTCTCTGAACCATAGCGTTAGGTCCGCTACCAGCGAATTGATTAATGAAGGACATATTTCGAGCTACGCGCCAAAAATCACGTGACCAGATAGTAAGCTGTTCGCTAGTCAGTGATGCAAAGTTAGTATTTGCCATTTTTAATATCCTCAAAAAAAAGATTAATTTACAATTTAATCGACTTCTGGGGCGATATAACCCGTATACCCTGTATCGTTGGGATACGCTTTCGTAGTTTAACGAACACGACCTCGAATAGTTTAACGCCATAATAGGCGAATAACGTTTTTTTACCTAAACGACCTGGGTTAGATATCGTTCTAACGGACGAAGTTACCTATTATCCTACCACAAATTTAGCCAAAGTCACCACGTAGCCGTCTTAATGTTTCTGCAGGTAGTGCTCCAAACTCATCATCTGACAGCACATTAATATCTGCAGCTTTGTCTCCGCGTTTTGCAGCGCTCTCACCTTTTAAAGTAGGAGGCTGCGCTTTTGAAGCCGCAATTTTATTTTTTACTGTTGCTTTTTGTTTCTTTTCCGCTAACTGCTTAGTCTGAGTAGTGTCTTTAGCCTCTTGAGTATGTAACAACTCTGGTTTTTTTGCGGCTAAAGTATACTCAGTAGCTTTTGCTAAAGAATCTGCTGGCTCATACCCTTGGGTTATAAAAGCATCTCTTAACTCCATAACTTCTCGAGTAAGCTCTTCATTAAAATCCGCTGCATTTTCGTCTAAAATAGGAAAGGTATTAGCAATTTGTTCAGCTTTTTGCGCTAATTCTTGTTGCGCTCTATCTTGTTGAACGGTATGTCCCATTTGTTGTTGTATATCAAACATTAACGCATCTTTTTCAGCTTTACGTATTTCATTACGTAACCCTACAGCTTTAGCAGATTCACCATCTAGAATTAGCTGTTGGTATTCTTGTTCTTTAACATCAAAATCATACTTAGGAGCTTCAGCTTTTACTTCTGCTTCTTGTTTCTCAATGTCATCAATTCTTTTTTGCATTTTTTTATTTTTAGCTAAAACTTCATCTAGCCTAGATTTAGGAACCATAGGAGCTTTAGGTTTTTTAGTTTCTTCTGCAATAGGTTCTTCTATTACTTCAGGAACTTCTTCGGTAGGAAACTCTACTGTTTCTTCCGCTTCCGCTTCTACTGCTGCTTCTGCTTCTGCTTCTGGTTCTGGTTCTACTTCTACTTTTGGTTCTTCGGCTACAACTTCTTCTTTTACTTCTTCGGCTACAGCTTCTTCTGCTACTGGTTCATCTTCAAAGTTTAAATCAACTTCAAAGGGTTTTACTTCTTCTGCGGTTTTTACATCTGCTCCTGGCATGGAGTCCATTATTATTCCTTCTTCTTTCGCTTTGCTTTTAGCCATTTCTAGCTACCTCCTGTAGGTTTTGTGGGTTTCATTGCAGCAACGGCTACTTTTGACGCTGCTTGGGTTTCACTTTGTCCAGTTCTAACTTGATTAGTCATCTGAGATAACCTTTCACGTAGAGCTAGTTCTTCTTGTTTAATGGCAATTCTACTCTGCATTTCTGCCATCTTCAATTGTGGATCAATTTCTGCAGTTTCTTGAGCTTTAGCTTGATTAAGGATTGCCATAGATTGTAATTGCTGTACTTCAGCTTCTAGCTTAGCAATTTCAAGTTGCGTAGATTGAATAGCTGCTTGAGCTTGGAACTGCTGAAGTTCAGCTTGTTCTGGAGTAAGTGGGTTAGTACCTTGCATTGCTCGTATTCTTTCTGCAATGTCTCCTTTTCTAGCTAGGTGCGAGTACTCTACTATCAAATCATCTGGAATTGGCACTCCAACTTGACGTAACTGAATAGCTTCAGCAAACTGAATTTCTTCAAATGTATCTCTGGATGGAGCGGTAGCTATAATAACGTCATACTCTCCTAAAGTAAGGTCATTTAAAATTAAACCTTCTGGAGTCATTTGGTTTACTCGCATTGGTTGACGTTGTTTCTGTGGATCTTGTTCATCTGTAATCTGTATTAAACGTTCTTCGGTGTAATACATCTGTACTAAGTTTAGTACTTTCTCAGCTAAGTATTGTCTAGTTTTAGTTAAATTATCTAATGGTACTTGAATCATCATAGCACCACGGTTTTGTTTTTGTTGTATTGCTATACCAGATACTTCTGGACTATCTGTACCTAACATCGCATCACTTATACCACTAATAGTTTTTATATTAGCAGCTGCTTTTTGAGCAATACGATCTAAACCTGTTGGTATTTGATTAGGCGGTATTTTAGCAGGAGGACTAGAACCACGGTTAAATTCTAAGACTAAACCTGTTTCTGCACCATGTTCTTCTAAGTCATCTGCTGTCATACCTTGTAAAGAACCTGTCTCTACAATCCAACCACTATTAGCTGTTGTATTTACAATATGTAATTCCTGTGAGGAAATTTTATTAAGTTGTTCTTGTGGAGAAATAAGGTTTCGTACCATTCCAAATGGTTTACCTCGTCTCCAGTAAGGAAAGTAAGGTACTAAAGTAAAATGGTCATATGGCGACCAAGTATCATTAAGTACCACAGTATCTGCAGTAGTAGTCCAACGTACTTTACGTACTAGTTTAGTAAGAATTTCTAAACCAAACTGATCCGCAAAACTTTCGCGTTTCTTTTTACTCCATACATATGGAACTTCGCGCATGTCACCTGTAACACTATCCACATAGTACATGCACTCTTTTAATTTATAGTACTGACGTTCAATAACTCGTACAGCACGTAAAGATCTATTTTCTTCAGGGTTAGAAGTGTTACCTTGGTTATACTCTACACCTGTAGTTGTATCACCATATCTGTTTTCTTCATGCTCAACTGAATCTGTACCTAAAACAGAACCTTCTTCTACCGCAACTCGTAACTGGTCTGCTTTTTTCTGTCCGTAGGTTTCTTCTATTTCATCAAGACTCATCCACTTTGTTTCAAAAATCTCGTTCCACGTACGCGGGTCATATTCTTTAGCATCAGGATCAATTAAAACATCTAAAGGGTCTTTAGCAGTTATACGTACTTCACCTTGAATATGATCATCGAAATCTATACGTACATCAAACCAACCACGATCTTGAATTAAGCCATCAGCAAAAACTTGGGACTCAGTCCAATCTAATTTGTTATTATCACCAATTTGCATAAACAACCGATCAAGTACATCCGCAACTTCTTGTTTGCCTCTACCACGAGGTTTAAAGTTTACATCCATACGCCGTGTACTTTGTTCACCAAGTACAGCATTAATAGTAGGTAATATAGTATTAATAGTAAGAGCGGGTCTACCTTGATCATCTAGTGCTGAAACATCTCCATGATCCCATTGTTGTCCACGGTAAAAAGCATCACATTGCCTTGCTATTTCTACATAGTCTTGATGCCCGTTGTCACGTGCTCTAGTGTAGGCTGCCCACTGAGTACGGGCTAATTCATGTTGTTCTGCTTTGCTGAGTTTTTCTTTAAATTTTTTATATGCCATTTATGCGCTCATTGCTGTTTTTTTGTTATCACCCTTAGCAATACTGTCTAACTTATCTCGCCAAGACGGAATATGTTCAATCGGTTCAATATATGTTGCAAATTCTGTCATCATCAAACCAATCCACGCTAGAGCGTCTACCTGATCATCATGTACTCCGTTAGGAAAACGTAATAATTCTGCTATTAAAGGTCCTACCCAAAGCGGTTCTTTTGGAAAGTATACCATGCCTTGTTGCATCCGACCTTGAATTGCCCGTGCTCTTGCTTCTTTATCTCTCCTACCTGTCTTTAAGTCTCTAAAGTATGCTTCATTTAACCTACGTTCTCTAACTCGTTTTTCCAAAAACGGACCCAGAGCCATTTCAATATGTCCCTTTTCAATACCAACTACTCCTGGTCGCCAAGTTTCATACAAATCTAAGATACGTTCAACTAACTCAAACCCATCCCATTTACCACGTACACAATCTACTATATACAATTTATCATATTCATCAACACCTACAACTAAACCTACAGAATAGTCATTGCGTTCACGTTGTCCAATAGCTAAATCCCAAGCGCAATAGTAACGTAATCTAGTATAATCTAAATCAGGTTCATCATAGTAGTTTATCATTTCTCTATTGAAATAATCCCCTTCATCGGCAACTGGATTTTGCTGGTATAGTGCTGACCAATCCCTTGGTCCTATTGCTCTTTGTATTTTTTCCAAAGAAGGTATGTCATATCTTTCAGGATGTAATGCATCACCTTCTAACCTAAATTCTTCGTCTTGTTCCGCAATTGCAGGATATTTAACAACTTCCCATTCGTCTGCACCATCAGCTGCAGCTTGTAATAACCTTCCAGCTAAATCATCATCATGCCATCGCGTTAAAATAACTAGTATCCCTCCGCCTGGAGCTAAACGTGTGTACGCAGTTGATGTATACCAATCCCAGACTGAAGCGCGACTATATTCAGACTCTGCATCTTCACGGTTTTTTACCGGATCATCTATTACCAGTACATGGGCCCCTTTACCTGTAATACCACCACCAACACCTGCCGCTACATAACCACCACCTTTTGTAGTCAACCATGATTCTACTGATTGCGAAGTAGGATCTAAAGATGCCCCACTAAATACATTTTTATAGTTGGGTTCACGTAGTTGATGTCTAACTTTTCTAGAAAAAGACATAGCTAATGAACCGGAGTAGGAACAACTAATGAACTCATGTTCTGGGTTTCTACCTAAATGCCACGCGGGAAACGCTACACTAGCCAAGGTCGATTTGCCATGCCTAGGAGGCATAAATAACATTAACCTAGGGGATTTTCTATCTGCTACGTCTTGACTAAATTGTTCTAGTCTTTGACAGATATCTTTATGCACCCAGCCTGCTTGATAATTAGAATCAAATCGCTCTACAAAAGGTAACATGTGTTTACGTGCAAGTGCACGCAGCGCTAGTTCACGTTGTGCGGCAGCTTCTTGAGTTATCTTCTGCTGTTCTTTTTTACTTATCTTTACTGGCGGTTTTTCTATCCGTTCCGCTTCATCTGCTTTACAGTACACACAAATTTTATCATCAGACGGGTATAAAGTTTCAGGGTGTAAAGCCTTACACCTTACACACTCTGTTTTAGCTATTTCCACTACATTTTCTTTTTAGTTTTTTTTGCTTTCTTGTTAGCTTTTGCTTTTGGTCTTGCTGCTGGTGGTTTTGCTTTCTTTAGTTTAGTTTTTTTCCCATATCCATACATAGTCTTCACCTTTTTTAATAAATCATAAATAGTTAACATTTCCACCTTCTCCTAGCTTGTCTTATTCTAGAATTAGGATCGTTTCTGGTTTTTGCAGAACTTCTTTTAAGTTGTCCTGCTGATCTTGCACAATAAGATTTTCTTCTTTTTGCGGCTTTACTACCTTTCTTAACTTTACCTGTTACAGCTGTTTTTAATTTAGATCCAGGGTTTGCTTTTCGATAAGCTCGCACCCCTTTTTTAGTCATGCCAGCACCGGATTTAGTCTTACGGTAATTACCCCCTTTGCCAGTAGTTCTACGGATGGGGTTAGCTTTTTTTCTTGCCACGGGTACTCCTTCGTTTTTTCTTAACTATAGTTTTTACATTACGCGGCTTACCTCCTGGATTACCTGCGGCTCGTTTTCTGGATACTGCACTCCGTTTTTGAGCTGCTGTCATACTATTAGCTTTAGCTCTTGGTACACATTTTGGATATTTTCTTTTACTTTTGCCTTTAGCAGACTTTCTACCACAAGCTTGGTACTTACCTTTCTTTTTTGGTGCTCCTATATCTACCCAATCGCCTTTCTTACCCTTGCCAAACCAAGCAGTTAGACCACCTTTTGGTTTTGCTGCCATTATTTGTACTTCCCGCCACGTTTTTTATACGTTCTTACTAACCAACCGTTAGCGTACGCACTTGGGTAAACTTTAAACTTCCGTTTTGCTTCAGCTTTTACTCTAGAATACAGAGCTTTATTAGTAGGTGTAGCTTTAGCCATTTTTACCTCTTTTTATAGACTTATATCGGTTCATTTTTTTAGCAAATTTTTTTGGGTTTTTAGGAGGAGGTGCATTTATCCCATGATTACACTTTTTCTTCATTTTTTGCCTCGTTTTTAGGAATTAAGTACTGTTTATCTACGCCTGCTATTTTTAACAGTTCGGAATCAGGTAGTCTTTCAAGCTGTTCTATAGAGTCTACATTAATATTAATCTGAGTTGCATTTTCTGGAGTAAATAGACCGTGGAGCTTGCACAAAGAATCAACAACGCGCGTTTCTTCCGTAGCATTTGCGGACTTTCGATGTGCTTCGAGGTACATGGAGGTAGCTTGAGTTTTATCAAACTTGACTTGTTCGCGCATATCTTTGCGCAAGTAAGTAAGAGCCTGTTGGATTTTAGGTTTTTTAAAAATCTTGTACACATGTTCAGGGTCCACGTACCCCGCTGCACGTCCGGCGGCTGCTTTACTCATGCCACGTATGTGAAACAGTAGTAAACGCTCTTCTTGTACCGATAGCTCATTAAGTTTTATGTCCATGTACGGATAATGAGATTGCATTTCTGCTCGGTCTGTCTCAGTGAGTTCAATTTTTTCCATAGCTTTGCTCATCTGTAATTTATTATAGGGTACAGAGCCCTATCTTGGGAAATTTTTTTGTAGAAATTTTTTATAGAAATATTTTCAGACTACCGCGGAGGCAGGGTCCTACTATCACCACCAATCACCACCCCAATCCCCGATTGCCTGTCTGGAACCTTGTTTCCTAAAATTTACCCTTGGAACCTTGTTCAAAATTCACGAGCAAGACTCGTGAGTATTATTCTAAGTGTTTATAACTAACGATCAAAGGAGATCATATATGAACATTCTAAAAACTATCGCAGTATCTACTACAGCCCTAGCTATTCGAGCTACTAAAGCTGTTGCATCTAACGCAGTTCCAGTTGCTACTTATGCTTTCGTTAAAGCTAAGGACGCTGGCTCAACTCTTGTTGCTGATGCACATGCACACAACGCTGTCAAAGCTGAAGCAAAGTTCGTCAAAGAGACTGCTAAGTTCAATGCTAAGTATAGAGATGAACTTATCTTAGCCTCTGCTGGCTCATACGCTGCTGCAAAGTCGGACGCTGAACGTGAAGCTACGACTCCAAACCATCCAGCAGATGCTGGGTAACTCTAACGGGAGGGTCAGAGATGACTCTCCCATCATTACAAAGGACACAAATTATGGATATTTACTTATTCGGTTTTATCATCTTTACTATTGGTTCTCTCGTAGTAACAATACTCGTTATGTATGGACACTCTACTGCACATAAAGAAGAAATCTCTAAGTTACAAACAGATTTTTCTTATTATGCTCATTTTCTAGAGGCAATGCTTCATTGGCATTGTATTGAATATGACAAGCCTCCCCAGTATAAAGAAATACATGACCTAGTAACTTCAATTATAGAAGAAACTAATTGGGGTTCTATGGTAGAAGCTAATAGTTGGTTTGACGACTATTATTATGCTTCTGAGTACAAAGGCAATCAACCTTATTAAATCTTTCCTTTGTCCCCGGTATCCGAAAGGGTATCGGGGTTTTTTTTACCAAGGTGGGGCTCGTAGTGTGCGTGCTACTATCATTGCACTACTATCATCAACTTGTTTGATGATTCTTCGGTGAAGTTGCGTGCGCGTGCGTCCGCTACGAGCGAAGGTCGGCTCTACTGTACCGACTGTACCACGTGTGTACCACTTGTTTTACACCGTACTGGTACAGCTAGACCGACCGTGGTTCGTGGCTTTCGTAGCGTGCAACCCCCGTTGTACCAACTGTACCGCTAAAATCTAACAGCTTATATTAATCAACCGTGGTTCATGGTTCGTTTTTATTAGTTCAGTTTCTTATTTTACTGGTACAGTTGGTACAGATTCACCCCTAAGCTTCTCTCAGAAAGGAACTCAGCCTGTACCACTTCATTTATGTTGCTGGTACAGCTATTTATATTCTCTATATATATCAGTTACTTACCCCTGTACCACTACTTCCTAAGTGCTGGTACAGGACAAGACAAGCTTGTAAGTATTATTTCTAATGTTTTTAACTATAAATCAAGGACTTACGTATGAATATAAAGATTATTATGATTCTTATTACTCTAATGGCAATCGACTATTTTACTGGTACTGATACTTCAGAACTAGTTTATTGCTGGCAATTTGACTATACCCCTAAATGTGAGGCGAGCTAATTATGTTTAAGTTAATCTATTATTGTTTTTTAGACCAAAGTTTATATGCTTGGCAGTCTGCTTATATTTCTCAATATAACGACTATCGAGGTTTTATATTTTCTTATGTTAAAGCTCGTATCTTCAGCCCGCACTATAAAGCGTTGAAGTGTGCGATAGATACTTATGGGTTAGAAGATAGATTTGATCCTACCAATGCACGAGCAAGCTCGTAAATATTATTTCAAGTGTTTTTAATCAACTACAAGGTAAAAGTTATGTTTAAAGTTATTATTGCAGGTTCACGTGGTGTTAGTTCTTCAGAACAGTTTGACTTCGTCTCGAAGAAACTTTCATTCTTATTTCAAAATCAGGATCCTAAATCCATAGAAATAGTTTCTGGTGGTGCTAGAGGTGCTGATAAGCTTGGTGAAAAGTTTGCTAAAGCTAACAACTACCCTATCAAACAGTTTCTTCCTGATTGGAATAAGCTCGGGCGTAAAGCTGGGTATGTACGTAATGATGCTATGGCTAAATATGCCGATGCTTGCGTAGTCTTTTGGGACGGTGTAAGTAAAGGCTCAAGCCATATGATTACTTTAGCTAATCGCCAAGGGCTAGAAACCAGAGTATACACTATGGATACTATTGCACAGGCAGAGCATCAGTTACAACAAGAGCATTGGGCTTATCAACAAGATCAAGATGAGACTTGGGTTCAAGCTCAGCTCATATAAATTTATACTATAATGTCAATTACTGAGGAGTATATTATGACACAACCAGAAGAGCTAGATTTCAACTTAAAAGTTGATAACGGTGTAGCCGATGGCTTAGCTACAGCATCAGAAATTGAACCTAGAGTTATCATCACAGTTCGTGGCAATTCGCTGCGAGCTGATGGTGATGTAATTCTAGATCTTAAATCTTATTCTCACAAGGAGAATTGATATGGTTAAAGTAACACAAGCCGAGTACGACAAGTTTAAGGACATAATGTGCCAGTACTTTGATGTAGTTGCAGGGATGGATCTACCGAAGTCTTTTGAAAAGCAATTATTCGAGGGAAACATTATTCAAATAGTTGGAGATTCCAATGAGTGAAATATTATTTCTATTAATAGGATTCTTAACAGGTTTTGGAGTGTGCTTATTTGGATATTTCCATGAGCTAGACAACATGACCGCTGAAGAATTGCGTGCAGAGCTAGATGAAATTAATACTCTTCTTAAGGAAGGTGAACAACAACGCCTTCAAAACGAAGAAGATGAAATGGAACTTAGTCCTTTAGATCGTGCTATGGACTATCCTACTCACGATGAATAACGCGAACAAGATTCGCGAATATTATTTTAAATGTTTTATTTTTATAACCAACGTTACAAGGAGTAACACTTATGTCAAAAGTTGATATTTTTGATCCCAACGACCAAGAAATTGGCCCCGAGTTAGTAGCTACTAACGAAACACCAGAAACAGCATATATACCAGATACAAATGCTGATCCAGAAGGTGTTGAAGCACGTGAAGCTAAACCAGATGTTGCCTTGCCTGACTTCTTCTTTAAGAAGTATATGCTCGATGCTGATGGTAAGCCAACGTTTAGTCCTACTGTAGTTGCTGGCATCATGAAGGTTTATGATGACAAAGCAAAATCAGAGATGAACTTTGATGCTTGCGAAGGTGATTCTGACCAAGAGAAAGAGTACTACCAATTGCAGATTCAAGACATAGCAAAAGGTTTGATGCCATTGCTAGAAGTTGATCCGCAATCAACTGGTATTTCGTTCTTACAACATTGTACTCGTACTTGCGCTGAGTTCATCAGTATATGTTATGAGTATAGTGATTCTATATCGTCTCTTACTATGACGGAAGAAGTTCCTAATTGGCTTGTCGAGCGTGAAGCTAAGATGTTCCAATTGGGTCGTAAGTTTAGACTATGTCGTGATTCTATTGAAGCAATAGATGACAAGTTCGGTCTGAAGAGCACTTCACTAAATCGTGACCGTGTCCAGAACGAGGTTGAACGTAGACTGCAACGTTTAGCAGAATGGAACTACAACCAACATGCCGATACAACTGGCAAAACTAACAGTTCCATGAATGTTCAAACAGCAGAACATTGCAAGAAGATGGCTATGTCTGCATAGTTTATAGAAGTCCTGAGTATGACGTGCACATTACTTCCTTGGTGTGTATCACAAAAACTGCTCAACTTAACCCTCTACTAGCTTAGTCTGGTAGAGGGTTTTTTTATGCCAAGCTAGTGTCCCTTCGTTTAAGTTAAAGAGTCCTAGTGTGCTTAATATATATCTAGCCAGTTAATTTTATGTCTTTTCTATGAGGAGTTATTTATGAAGACTACTATTCCTAAATACAGGAACCTTTGGTTTCGTGCCATGTTTTATCATGCTAGCAAACCAGAACAATCTATTGAGATAGAGTTTAGAGCACCTTATCCAATACAAAAACACATTGACTATGAAAAATTAGCCATTGAACAATTTAACCAAGAACTACGATCAAGGATTATCAAAATCCGCGATATCGAACCTGTGCCATCTACTTAGAGGAGTAAATTATTATGCACGCAATTCGACCTTCAAAACTAGTTGCTGAAATATTCGACAATATGTTAGCAAATCTTAACACTATGATATGGGGCGGACCCGGCATTGGTAAGTCAGAAATACCACAACAATGTGCTGCGGAACGTAACATAACTTTGTTAGATTTTCGTGCTAACTTATTCGATCCTGTTGACGTACGTGGTGTACCGTACGTGGCTCAGCAAACAGGAACTAACAAACGTTTTACACGTTGGGCTGTGCCTGACATATTTCCAATTGCTGAACGCGATGGTAAACGCGGTATATTCATGATTGATGAATTACCAACTGCACCGCCGGCTACACAAAATGCGTTCCTTCAACTACTACTCACCCGTCAAGTCGGTAATTACCGCATTCCTGATGGGTGGTCTATGATTGCCGCTGGTAACAGACTTACTGATGCCGCTGCAGTTTATCAAATGCCATCACCTGTAAGAAATAGACTTGCCCACTATGAACTCGAAGCTAGCCTCGAGGACTGGTGCACATGGGCTAATGCCAACAATATAGACTCGACTTTGATTTCGTTCTTACGATATCGTCCTGGCTTATTGTATGACTTCAATCCAGAGAGTTATGCTTTCCCAACTCCTCGTAGCTGGTCATTCGTAGACAAACGGTTGAAATTACCAAAAGTTGACGAAGACCGACTCTTTTATGGAGTTTCATCACTTGTCGGTGATGGGCCTGCTGGGGAATATATGGCTTTCAGACAAATCTGTACATCATTGCCTGATATAGATGAGTTGATTGCTAACCCAAGTACCTACAAAAAGGACGACAATCCAGCGGTACTGTATGCACTTACAGGTGCTCTGGCTGCTCAAGCCTGTGATACTAAAATAACTAATATCGTAAAAGTAATTGAGAAATTACCAGTCGAGTTTCAAGTTGTTGGTATCAAAAGTTCGTTAGGTGTTGATTCAACACTTCTAAATAATGCCGCGATTACATCGTGGGTGTCTAAAAATTCTAATGTAATTCTATAGAGGAGAATGCAATGTCTACAGTTAGAATGTCTATGGCTCTACAATCTCATATTGTAAATGAGTATAAAAGTGCCTATAAACGCACTAGTCCAGTTTTAAATAATGCTGGTTATAATGGTCCTGCGTATGATGCAACTGATGGTGACAAACTATATGACCAATATATGTTTCCATTATTAGCACATACTGAAACTTATATATCAGATCCATTATATAATAATATAAAACTAGAAAACAAAATCAACCCTGAAGGAGGTTGTGTACGTTCTGGTCAAAAATATCCTAAAGAATATTTTTCTCATACTACAAAACTTTGGATAAATTTACCTTTATCAGAATGTGCTTGGTATGCAGTTGATACTGGAGATCATACTCAAGCAGTTGACATGCTACGTACTAGGAATGCTGCTAGAGCAGATGGTCCAGTTGCAATAGCTATAAAAGATACTGATTATCGAAAAATAAGTATCCCTTTATCTAAAGAAGTTGTAGTGCCATGTCATTACAATAGCTATGACCCTAGTCCCTTAGAGTTATATTTTACTTCTTCTGAAGTTGCTGCTTCCACTACATTATCTAATATTACTGCTTTGGAT